>JACKQG010000751.1_pt1 | contig 46138 bp, 49 predicted proteins | sample 8237621 | NCBI WGS metagenome assembly JACKQG01 (sample SAMN15677084, study PRJNA649215) | marine metagenome | biome: marine; feature: Black Sea; material: saline water; isolation source: suspended particulate matter (SPM) from the Black Sea western gyre | collected 2013-06-09/2013-06-10 | depth... | reverse complement strand
ACAAAACAATGAAAAATACTTTTATAATAGGATAAATACATCCTAATTTCTGCTTAGGAAAGAATACTACTTACGATAAATACACATGATGAAGCTGAGTTCCACAGAACTTTCCCCTTGTTTGACACCATCCCGGCTGTCACCATATTATATGTATTTTGATTTTACGATATTTTATTTTCAAACAAATAACCACTAACTAAACGAGAAATAAGTGCAATGAATATGTACAATCTGAAACAAGAAAAGGTATCGGATTTCATTGTGCATCTCCAAAAATACGGAGAGGTGATTGCACCTCATCCAATCGGAGATGCATCTTACTCTTTTTCTACGGTAACCAATCCAAACACTGTTGAATTAGACTATAACCGAACCATTCAATCCATCAAGAAATATTTTTTCCCACCGCGGGAGAAGCTCTTATCCTATTCCACCGTATCCAATCAGTACGAAAAAGTGGAATTAAAAGCAGAACCACGAATATTTCTTGGTGTACACAGTTACGATATGCAGGCTGTTTTAAAATTGGATTTTAATTTTTCACAAGGCAATCCGGAATTGAATTACCTTAAACGACGAGAAAATACCACATTTATCGGTGTCTCTTACTCCTCTGATAAATATCATTTTGGTCGATCTGTCGGTATCCCTGTGGAAGAATTAAACGGATTTGACCTGTTTCTTCGAAAAAACAAATCAGGATTCACCATTATCGTGGTTACTGAAAAAGGTGAGAAACTCCTTAAAAAGTTTTCGTTACCCGAAGAATCCGAAAACACACCCGAAAATTCAATAGAGTTTTCGACACAAATTAAAATCAACTATAATCGTCTGCCCGAATTATTTGAACATGCGTGGGACTCCCCTGTTTGGGAGTCAGTTTCCAAAAAGTGCGTCGGATGCGGAACATGTAACCTAGTTTGCCCGACGTGCTACTGCTTCAATGTGGAAGACGACGTAGACCTCTCTCTCAAAAACGGAACCCGTGACCGCCATTGGGACGGCTGTATGCTTAATAGTTTTGCTGCCGTCGCTGGGGGTGAGAATTTTCGTGAATCCTTGGGAGAGCGACAACGCCATCGAATCTACCGAAAATTTAAATACATTAGTGACATCACCGGTGAACCCTGGTGTGTAGGGTGCGGTCGCTGCATCGTAGCATGCACAGCAGGCATCAGCATCGTTGATATTGTCAATCAATTAAAAGAAGAATATGAACAAACCCATTTGACAAAATCCACCCATCAACACGAATGGGCTGGTTAGGAAATACTATGTCAGAATTCATATATCAAGAACAACCGCCTGCAGAGCTCTATTATCCGGAAATCGCAGAGATTACGCAGGTCAAACAATTCACTGAATTAGAAAAATGGTATGAGATTACTCTCCCAAACGGACGTAACCTTGGCCATCAACCCGGACAATTTGTCCAAGTATCCCTTTTTGGTATTGGGGAGGCTCCCATTTCAATCACGTCATCTCCTACCAAAAAAGGTGCCTTTGAACTTTGCGTTCGAAATGTTGGAATGCTCACGGATAAATTACACCAGTTGGATGTCGGTTCAAAAATTGGAATTAGAGGGCCTTTCGGACAGGGATTTGATATGGATGCACTCCAGGGAAAGGATGTGCTGATCATCGGTGGCGGAATCGGAATTGTTCCTCTCCGTTCTCCGATTAATTATATTATCGATAATCGTGAGGACTTTGGAAGACTCATCATCTGTTATGGTGCAAAATCACCCAATGAGCTGCTGTACCGAGATGAGTTAGCACTCTGGGAATCTGATCCCGGGATTGAGTATCATGTCACCGTGGATAACGGCACTCCGGACTGGAAAGGAAATGTCGGTGTCATCACCAGGCTATTTCCTCGGTTAGATTTGGACCTAAAAAATACTATTGCGGCTGTAGTCGGACCTCCCATCATGTATAAATTTGCGTTGATGGCTCTAAAAACAAAAGGACTCCCGGACGAGAACATTTATCTGTCACTGGAACGCAGAATGAAATGCGGAGTCGGGAAATGCGGTCACTGTCAAATCAATCATTCTTATGTCTGTCAGGAAGGTCCTGTCTATCATTATCCTGACATTAAAAATTTACCGGAGGCAATCTGATGGCAAAACCAAAAGTTGCATTCTTCGATTTTACAAGCTGCGAAGGATGCCAATTAAATAAGCTGAATTTAGAGAATCACATTCTGGATGTGTTAGAGCATATTGATATCGTAGAATTTCGTGAAGCCATGGACGATAAGGCGGATGAATATGACATCGCTTTCATTGAAGGTTCAATCTCAACTCCAACCTGCGTGGAACGCATTCATGATATCCGTCGCCGAACAAAGGTTCTGATTGCCCTCGGATCGTGTGCAGCAATCGGCGGTATTAATTCCATGAAAAATCTCCAACCGATTGAATCGGTTCGTGAAGCAGTGTATGGCGAAGACAAGTACCTCTTCCCTACGCTTCCGGCTATTCCGGTTTCTGCCATCGTAAAAGTCGATTACGAAATCCACGGCTGTCCCATGAGTATCCCGGAATTTCTAAAAATCTTCAAATCACTGGTGATGGGGAAAGCACCGATAAAACCGGATTCTCCTGTTTGCGTAGAATGCAAACTCAAAGAAAATGAATGTTTATATGAGCGCGGAATGGTTTGCTTGGGGCCGATTACACGGTCGGGGTGCGATGCGATTTGTCCATCCTTTGGACAGTTTTGTACAGGATGTCGCGGTGTTATCCCAAATGCAGATAAACACGCAATGACAGACATTTTGTTACGCCACGGTTTATCCACAGATGAAGCCCGCAAACGACTGCTTATGTTTAACAGTTACGTTTCGGATGAAATGATAAACTAACTAACGAAAATATTATAAGGAACATCTTATGAGTAAAAATTTAGACATCATGGTCAAACACCTCACACGGGTGGAAGGTCATGGGAATATTGTTGTCAACATGAAAGACGGCGTACTGGAAAAAGCTCAGTTAGATATCGTGGAAGCTCCACGATATTTCGAAGCAATGCTGAAAGGCAGAAGTTTCCACGAAGCCGCGATTATCACATCAAGAATTTGCGGCATTTGCTCTCTAGGACATCAAATGACGTCCTTAAAAGCGACCGAAGATGCTTTAGGATTAGAGATTTCCACGCAAACTGAATTGCTGAGAAAATTGCTTGTTAACGGAGCGACAATTCAGTCGAACATCCTCCACATTTATTTTCTTGTTGCCCCTGATTTATTCGGTGCTCCAAGTGTATTTCCATTGATACCAACACACACGGACGTGATATTACGTGCATTACGTATGAAACGGATGGCAAATGATATCGGAGATGTTGTGTCAGGTCGTGCCGTGCATCCCATTACTCCGGTTCCCGGCGGATTTACAAAAATTCCGTCGGTTGGTGAATTGAAAGAGATTCGCCGACAATTAGTGGAAGATGGTATCCCTGACATGAAAGCGACTGCGGAATTATTGGCATCTGTTGCAGGTGGAATTCCCGATTTTACGCGTGAAACAGAATACATTTCCTTGAAACACGCCGATGAATATGCGTTGTATGACGGCGAAATATATTCTTCGGATACCGGCGGAACTCCCGATAAAAATTATCTTGAAATGACAAACGAATTCATCGTCTCTCATTCGACCAGTAAACATTGCAAACATAACAGATCCAGTTACATGGTTGGGGCACTTGCCCGTTGGAACAACAACAATGATCGCCTATGCTACAATGCACTACAAGTAGCTGATACAATGGGCCTTATGCCTCATTGTTACAACCCATACATGAATACAATAGCTCAGGCTGTTGAAACTTTGCATTGCATTGAAGATTCCATCGCCATTATTGATACTCTGCTGGAGCGTGGTTTGAAAAACGAAAAACCAAACCAAGACCCGACTCGCTACGGAAAAGGAATTGGGTCCAATGAGGTTCCTCGGGGAATTTTATATCATGAGTATGAATACGATCGAACAGGAAATATCGTCACGGCAAATTGCATCATTCCAACCGGACAAAATCTTGCCAATATCGATGATGACATGAAAAAGCTTGTCCCTGAAATTATGGATCAATCCAAAGAAGATATCACATTAAAATTAGAGATGCTGGTTCGTGCATACGATCCCTGTATCTCCTGCTCGGTTCATTTGCTGAATGTGGAATTTGTTGAATAACAGAAAACTAGTCGCATTCATCGGACTTTCTCCCCTAAATTGTTATGTCTTTTGCGATGACTAGATTACAAAATAACGGTAAATCACCGACGCTTAAAATCATTTCTGTTGGAAACGACCTTTACGGTGATGACGGAATTGGGACTGCAATTCTCAAAAAGGCCAAAGAGTATTCGGCGTTTGCTAACACCCCGTTGATAGATTGTGCGACAGATGCCCTCAGCATTATTGATCACTTTCAAGATGCTGAGCACGTATTAATCATCGATGCAGCTAAAATGGGAGAACCGCCCGGGTCGGTAAAACTCTTCGATGCGACAAAGGCTAAACTCTTGATAAAAACAGATCATTTGTCTGTGCACGGAATTAGCTTGACAGAAACAATGAAAATCGCCAAGCGTATCGGAGTCTATCCGCAGACCGTTACAATTATGGGAATCGAACCGGAACAATTATCCGTAAACAGAGGATTGAGCAGTACTGTTTCCGATGCAATTCCGACTGCTCTGGCAAAGCTTATTGAATTTCAATCAACACTACACTTAAATTAGAGGACTACTATGTCAAAAAAAATCATGATAATAGACGATGATATTGATTTGGTCGAAGCCATGCGTATCACACTGGAATCTGCCGGATTCGACGTCATTGATGCTCAGGATGGTTCCAGAGGATTAACGATTTTGAAAACAGAACAACCTGACTTATTAATCTTGGATGTCATGATGGACTCTCAAGACGAGGGGTTTCAACTTGCCTATCAGCTCCGTGCTTCTGAAAACACCCGGGATATTCCCATTCTGATGGTAACGGCTGTCGGTGCGCAAACCGGATTTTCTTTTGATTCTTCCAAAGATGAATCTTTCCTTCCCGTGGATGAATTTATCGAGAAACCGGTAAATCCACAGGCGTTGATAGATGCGGTAAAAAGGAATCTCCCGATTGTCTAAACTATCGTCAACTGACTTCACATCGTTTTACACACCCCGTTCGCTTCGAAGGAAAATACTGTGGCTGATTAATCTTCGTTGGATTGCCACAGCAGGGATGGTACTTCTCATCCTGTTAGCGGCAAATCTTTTAGAAAACGCCATACCACTGAGAAATCTGATAATTACAGTATCTGTCCTAGGGGCTGCAAACCTTATTTATATCCTGATTGCTAAACAGGCTGATCCATCATCGCTGAAGAAAGAAATGATATTCGTGCGAGTTCAAATCTATCTGGATTTATTTCTATTATCAATTTTAATTCATTTATCAGGAGGGATACACAATCCGTTTTATCTTTTCTATATTTTTCATGTTATCATAGCCAGTACAATTTTTGAACAGAAAAAAGATCCCTATGCAGTGACTATCTTTTCTGTCGCTGTGTTTACATTGATGGTATTAGCAGAATCAAAACATTGGATTCTCCACTATAATTTATTTGGGTCTTCTCTTTCGACTCTGAGTGTTTTAATTTCGTTAGGAGTATTTTACTTGACGATGTTTTCGAGTGCATATCTTGGCGTAACACTTATGGGGCGCCATTTAAAAGTGAAGGATATTATCAGCCAACAAAATAAGAAATTAAAACAGGCTTCCGAAGTAAAAACAAAATTTTTTCGATTTGTCTCTCACGAACTCAAATCGCCCATCGTAGCAATACAGAGTTCCATTAACGTCGTATTGGACTTGCTTGGGAATGAGTTGACTCCCAAAACGGCAGATATGCTTACGCGAGCAAAAAAACGTTCTGCACAAATGTTGGATATCCTTAAAGATTTATTAGATATCATGTATGACCGTCAATTAGATGAAGCAAAACCGGAAAAAGTTATTCCATGTGATTTTCTAAAAGAATTTATAGATAATGAACTACCACATGCTCAGGAAAAAGGCGTGACAATCGTTGAAAAAATATGTGCAGAACGCGGAGATTTGAAATTGGATAAATTCATTTTGGAAAAAATATTCTCCAATTTGTTATCAAATGCTGTACGTTATACACCAAAAAATGGTGTGGTCACTATTTCTACATCCTTGGAAAATGCCTATTGGTCGTTTACGATATCCGATACAGGCATCGGAATTTCTTCTATAGACCAAAAACACATTTTCGATGAATTTTACCGTACAAAAAATGCCAAACACTTTGAAGCCGTCGGAACAGGATTAGGACTTAGTATTGTGAAAAATCTCGTCGATCAACTGGACGGAGAAATACTCATCGAGAGTGAAGTAAATAAAGGCTCCACCTTTACGGTAAAGATCCCACTATAATGAATAAAATCCAAATCGGGGGCATCCTGGAAGTTCGCGGATTAACCATGATAAAAGTATTGGGTATTCCGAATCAGCCGGGATACGGTGGCAAGCTACTCACGATGCTCGGTGATGCAAATATAAATTTACAATTTGTGGCTGAAAGCGAGGATATGTCTTCCCGTGCAAATTTGACGCTCTGCATTGCTGCAACTCAAACCAAACTTGCGCTGAAATTAATCGAAAATGTTAAAAAGAATAACGGAATCGGTCAAATCAACGCAACTCCCAATGTAACCGCACTGACTGTTTACGGTCCTCACTTTAGAGAAAAACCGGCAATATGCGGACGTATGTGTGCGGCATTAGGTAATGCAAAAATTAATATCTTAGGTATTTCCACATCTATATCATCTATTTGCTGCTTAATTGACGACCAGAAATATCTTGCAGCAAAAAATGCACTACTTGAAGTATTCAAACTTCCATAAGTTCATTCGCTTACAAAAATAGTACAGAAGATATTTTTTTTATAAAATTAACACTTGACATTATTTAAACCAAACTGTTAAACTTAACCCCGTTAATAATTAATAGGGTTACGATTACAACACAAAACGAACATATCAAACGAGTTGCAGACAACATTCGTTTGCTTTCTCGTGTCATTCAGGAAGTTTGTGAAGCCAATGCTGTTGAAGCTTCCTCCAGCGATTTATCTAAACGACGTTTATATATACTGAAATCTCTCATCACAACCGGTCAAAAGTCTGTCAAAGATATTGCAGAAATATTTGGCATCAGCAATCCGGCTGTTAGTAAATCTGTCGACAAACTGGTGCGTGATGACTATGTTTCACGAGTCTCCGATGACTCAGATCGGCGAGTGGTCAATATTTCGATTACCAAGAAAGGTGAAGCCGCCGTCTTAAAATATGATGCTTATCGTCTGCATCGGCAAAATTCTGTTTTAGATCATTTTTCCTTTGACGAACTCATCGATTTTAATCAACATATTGAAAAGTTTCTTAAATATTTTCTTGAAGAAGAAGATGAACTTGAACTCGTCTGTCTTCAATGTGACGGAAGTTTTGCCGAAGACTGTCAACTGCGGAATATCAACCAGCAATGTTTTTATTCGATAAAAGCGAAGAAACAATCGGTAGCACGTTGACGCGCATGACGCCTTCCAAAATTTATCTCCCAACCTCCTCTTCTCCACATCACCTTTTCACCCTCTCTCAATTTCTTACATTTTCCCCCGTAAAATACCCCGTTAAAAACCCCGTAGAAAACACGGGATGCAAGCACACGGGATGTAAACACACAGGGTCGCTCGGTTGCATCGGGAATGTATTTGTACCGGTTAAAATCCGATGGATTTGTTAGTACAAAGAAGCTTGTATTATTGAAATGAAAAAAAATATCACTACAAATTTTGAAATCCAAACCGCAAGGATTTTGAACTTAACGATAACTCAAACCAAGGAGGAATGTTATGGCGAAACTCAAACCCCTTGATGCTCCAAACGGAATTGCTTCTCATTATACCGAGAAGTTAAAAGTCCAAGGCGTATCCAGAAGGGACTTCATTAAATTCTGCACAGCAATTACTGCTGCAATGGCGCTGCCTTACGAGGCTGCCGGGAAAGTTGCTGAAGCAATTGCGAGTAAATTCAGACCACCGGTGATTTGGCTGCACTTTCAGGAATGCACCGGATGTACGGAAACTCTGCTACGTGCAACGCACCCAACTGTAGAAAATCTAGTGTTGGATATGATTTCACTGGATTACTCCGAAACCCTATGTGCGGCTGCCGGTCATCAGGTTGAAGAGCTTCTGCATCAAACCGTAGAAAAGTATAAGGGTAAATTCATCCTCGTCGTCGAAGGGTCTATTCCTTTGGCAGAAGACGGTATTTACTGCAAAATTGCCGGTCGTACTGCGCTTGACATCGCCACAGATGTCGGCTCACAAGCGGCGGCGGCTATTGCAATCGGTTCGTGTGCTTCATGGGGCGGTGTACAATCTGCTTCACCCAACCCAACACAAGCCACCGGATTTGCCGAAGTGCTTAAAATGAATGGCATCGGAACTCCGGTCATTAACTTACCGGGTTGCCCTGCAAGTCCATACAACCTATTACAAGTTGTCTTGTACTACTTAACACTTGGCAAACTCCCTCAGCTTGATAAAAAAGGCCGTCCGAACTTTGCTTACGGAAAACTCATCCATGATAACTGCGAACGTCGCCCGCATTTTGATGCCGGTCGGTTTGCTGATCAATTCGGAGGTGAAAATCATCGCAAGGGATGGTGTTTGTATAAGCTTGGCTGCAAAGGTCCGGAAACCTACGCAAACTGCGGAATCCAGAAATTTGGAGACACCGGATCCTGGCCAATCGGTATTGGTCATCCGTGTTTTGGATGTTCTGAAGAAGGTGTTGGTTTCAACAAGCCACTTCACGAACAGGCAAATGTCTTGTCTATTACTCCGCCGGAATTCTTCCCTGGTACAGATGAAGAAAAAGGCGGCGGGATTTCACCCGGAGCTGCCGCTGTTGCCGGGGCTGTCGCAGGGGCTGCTGCTGTCGCAAGCGCAATGGCTGCGAAGAAATTAGACCAAGACACTAACAACGAAAACGCCTGAGGAGACTAACATGAATTTGGAAAGACGAGATTTTCTGAAAGTCCTTTCCACCGGAGCTGCTACCGCAGCCGGGTTGTCTACTCTGCAAGCACGCACAATCAAGTCGCTTCCGGCGAATGCAAAAGGGATTTTGTATGATGCAACCCTTTGCATCGGATGCCGAGCCTGCGAAGTTGCGTGTAAGCGAATAAACAACATGCCACCGGATGTAAACTCTCCCCTGGAAAAGGAACATGATGTCAGCGGTATCTGGGATACCGGCGACCTCAGTGAAACAACCTTAAATAAGATTCAGGCGTATCGAAACGGAACCGGCGAAACCAAAGACCAAATAACCGACGGATATGGATTCATCAAACGTGCATGCATGCATTGTGTCGATCCTGACTGTGTGTCTGCCTGTCCGGTTACAGCGCTAGAAAAACAACCGGATACAGGAATCGTAACGTACAATAAAGATGCATGCATCGGATGTCGTTACTGTCAGATTGCCTGTCCGTACAATATCCCCAAATTTGAATTTGGAGATCCAATCCCTGAAATTGTCAAATGTGAGATGTGCGCACACGTCCAGGCAGATGGCGGTATCCCCGGATGCTGTGATTTCTGTCCGACAGGTGCCTCCCTCTTTGGCAGTGTGTCTGACCTTCTTACTGAAGCAAAACGTCGTTTGGGATTAACGGAAGGTGACAAGTACGCCTACCCGGTTTCAACGCTTAACGGTGAAACGAAACCACGTAATGCAAAACAGTACGTGAACTATATCTATGGTGAAAACGAAAGTGGGGGGACACAATATCTCATCCTTTCTGCCATCCCATTTGAGAAGTTAGGGTTACCGTCCTTATCAAACACGTCTTCTGCCGTGAAATCGGAAACGATTCAGCATACAACCTACAAGGGCTTTATCGCTCCTGTTGTGCTGTTGGGTGGACTTCTTTATGCCGCCCACCGCAGTGTGAAAGATCATCATGAGGAAGGAGGAACACAATGAGTACCTATAAACCCTTAGGAGGTCGTATCTGGACGAAGCCATTTACATTTTTGGCAATGCTGTTCGGTATTGCGCTTCTGTTGCTAGCGAAACGATTCGTTTTCGGTCTGGGAGCCGTGACAAATCTCACCCATGGGTATCCCTGGGGAATGTGGATTGTCTACGATGTCCTTGTCGGGACAGCCATCGGATGCGGCGGATATGCAATGGCACTTTTGGTCTATGTTCTCAACAAAGGAAAGTACCATCCATTGGTGCGTCCTGCTGTGATGACCAGCCTGTTCGGCTACACATTAGCCGGTGTTGCTATCTTCATCGATGTTGGCCGGTATTGGCAACTTTACAATGTGTTCTTACCATGGTACGCGAATCTAAATTCCATTATGTTTGAGGTTGCGTTCTGCGTTGCCACATATGTACTGGTACTTTGGATAGAATTCACACCGGTATTTTTGGAGAAGTGGAAACCCGCTATCGCAGGAAAGTTGGATAAAGTTATCTTTATCTTTATTGCGATTGGCGTTTTACTGCCAACGATGCATCAATCTTCCCTTGGAACGTTGATGGTGATTGCCGGACATAAAGTTGCGGATCTGTGGCAAACAGGATGGCTGCCGGTTACTTTCCTGCTTTCATCCATTGTCATCGGGTTCGGAATGGTCATGTTTGAATCGCTCTATTCATCGATTGCATTCAAACGTCCTTTAGAAACCAAATTACTTTCGCAAATGGCAAAATTTGTCGCATGGGTGCTGGCAGTTTATGTCGTATTCCGTTATGGAGACTTACTCTGGAGAGGTGCCCTTGGCGATGCATTTGCCGGTGATTTGAACGGATGGATGTTTATCCTGGAAAGTCTTCTGTTTATCGTTCCAATGATTTTCCTGTTCATGGAAAAACACCGAACGAAAGCGTCCGTACTTTTCTGGTCGGCAATTGCGATGGTGTTAGCAGGAGCGGTTCTCCGGTTCAATACGTTTCTTGTTGGATTTGATCCGGGACCCGGCTGGCATTACTTTCCGTCTATATCGGAAATTCTCATCACAGTAGGCATTATCTCTGCGGAAATAATGGCGTACTTGGTATTCGTAAAAAGACTTCCGGTATTGCCGGACGTAAAACACGCATAAACTTAGGAGGAATATTTCATGGCAAAAAGAATTGTAGTTGACCCCATCACTCGCATTGAGGGTCACCTTAGAATAGACTGCGACATTAAGAACGGAGAAGTTTCAAAAGCTTGGTCATCCGGTCAGATGTGGCGTGGTATTGAACCCATTTTATTAAATCGAGATCCCAGGGATGCTTGGATCTACACCCAACGGATTTGCGGTGTATGTACGACCGTTCATGCCATAACGTCCGTTCGGGCAGTGGAAAATGCTTTGAACATGGAAGTCCCGCTCAATGCGCAATACATAAGAAATATGATTATTGCCGCTCACGGGATTCATGATCATATTGTGCATTTCTACCATCTCTCCGCTTTGGATTGGGTAGACATTGTTTCTGCGCTATCCGCAGACCCGGTTGCCGCGTCCAAACTGGCTCAGAGTTTGTCTCCATGGCCTAATAACGGTGTGCAGGAGCTCAAAGCGGTTCAAGATCGTCTGAAATCGTTTGTGAATACCGGTCAGCTTGGCATTTTTGCCAACGGATACTGGGGACACGAAGCAATGAAACTTCCGCCGGAAGTGAATTTGATTGCTGCGGCTCACTATCTTGAAGCGTTTGAATATCAAAGGATTGCGAACCAGATTGTGTCCATCCTTGGAGCAAAGACTCCACACATCCAAAATTTGGCTGTGGGTGGTGTTGCAAATGCGATTAATCCGGATGATCAATCCACCCTGAATCTTGAGAGATTGATTTACGTCAAAACTCTTATGGACAAACTGCAGAAGTTCTTGCGAGAAGTCTATCTCGTTGATTTGGCAGCTGTCGGCGCACTTTATGCTCATTGGCTTCCGTATGGAGCAGGGGTCATGAACTATCTCAGTGTTCCGGACTTTCCGATGGATACAAAAGGAACAACCTTCGGTACGCCGGGCGGATATATTCCAAACGGTGATATCGGCAAATTCCACGCAATTGCGAACTTTGATGATCCATATTTCGAATCAAATGTGAAAGAAAGTATCAAACACAGTTGGTATGACGGAGATTGGACACGACACCCGTACAAAGAAGAAACCGTTCCTAAGTACACTGATTTCCAAGATGACGGAAAGTACTCATGGGTGAAATCTCCCAGCTTTGCGGGTGAACCGGCACAAGTTGGACCTTTAGCCAATGTACTTGGTATGGTCGCCGCAGGACATAAACCCACGACGGCCTACGTAAACCTTGCATTAGAGAAAATCAGTGCAATCGCCGGAACGAAAGTCGGAGTTGCTGCACTGCATTCCACATTGGGTCGGCATGCAGCACGTTGTGTACGTGCTCAAGTTCTCTACGATGTGTTAGGAGATAATTACGATGCGCTTGTTGCAAACATCGCCGGTGGAGATTTAACCACATTCAATGCTCCGGTCTTTCCGAAAGGTGAACAAACCGGATTTGGTTTCCACGAAGCTCCAAGAGGAACGCTTTCTCACTGGGTCGTTATTGAAGATGGTAAAATCAAAAACTACCAGTGTGTTGTTCCATCAACCTGGAATGCCGGTCCGCGGAATCAGGACGACAAACCCGGTCCGTATGAAGCATCTCTGGTCGGGAATCCTATCGCAGACGCCGACAGGCCACTGGAAGTATTAAGGACGATACATTCCTTCGATCCATGTCTGGCATGTGCTATCCATTTGCACGATAATACAAAAACGAATATCGTGCATGTCAATACATCCTGCTAATTCAAAAGCAGACGTAATCATCCTGGGGCTTGGCAATACCTTGCTCCGGGATGAGGGCGTGGGAGTCCACATTGTCAATCGGTTAAGTGGCGAATTTAAATTCAGTCCTGAGGTTCCCATCATTGATGGTGGAACCTTTGGGCTGGATTTATTGCCTTATATCGAAAACAAAGAATATGTCCTGTTAATTGACGCTGTTAATTTTAATAAAGAGCCAGGGTTTATCGGTGTTATAATGAAAGATAAGATATTAACTCAGTTAAATACCATTCTGTCTGTTCACCACTTGGGACTTGCTGACGTATTGAGCGCAGCCAAACTCTTGGATAAAGAACCGAAAAATATTACTTTGATTGGAATACAACCCTTATCCATCGAAGCCGGGCTTGAAATGACCGACACGGTTAAAAACGTCATTGACGAAGCTATTGAACGCGTCATAAAACAACTAGATGTTTGGGGTGTTAAAGTTATTGGTTGATTGAGTAAGTAATTTATATATTCTGTCTGTCTTTAGAGGATAATAAGATACATTATTCTCTTATCACTTCACATCGTTCATAAATTTCAAGAATAATTATGATGAACTCGCCAGAAATATTTAAAAACAGCCGCTCCCTGCTTGTTATTTTCCTCCACCTGGTCGCCATTCATTCATTCTTTGTCGGGATTGGAATGATCTTCCTCCCCATTGACATTGTAAATTATTTTGGATTTTCATTAGACAATAGTCGTTTTTTTCTTACCCAAGGAGGCATATTCCATCTCGTTATGAGTATTGCCTATATCATCGGAGCCAAGCGAATTGATTCCTCCTTTGATTTCGTCTCTTTTTCAATCACTGCAAAATTTATCGCGACTGTTTTTCTTTTTTCTTATTATCTTTTCTCCGAAAACATATTACTCATTTTACTGTCAGGAGTTGGAGATTTTCTCATGGGATTATGTTTGCTTATACTTCTTAACCGACTTCGAAAAGACAGCAATTTATGAAACAATATTTACCGGTCATTATTGTCACGGGTGCTTCCGGGTTTATCGGCAGACATTTCCTCGAACAGGCGCAGGAGGAATACATCATCTATGCCTTTGCCCGACGAACGATGCAGGAAGTGGGTGTATCGCCACATAAAAACATTAAATGGGTTTTAGTCGATATTGGTGAAAAAGATCTCTTGTCTGAAGTTATATGGAAAATACAGAAAGAGAATCCCGTCAATTTTATTCTCCATCTTGCTGCCTATTACAATTTTAGTAATGATACTCACCCTGAATATGAGCGAACAAATGTCAACGGTACCCGATATATGTTGGAACATGCCAAATCTTTGAATGTACGTCGATTTATATTTGCAAGTTCTGTTGCTGCCTGCTCATTCCCCAACGAAGGAGAAGCTATCAATGAACAAACTCCACCGGATGCAGACTTCGATTACGCAGTGACAAAGAAAAAAGGCGAAGACATGTGCAAGGACGTTTCTGATTCTGTGTCATGTTCTGTGGTTCGGTTCGCCGCCGCATTTAGCGATTGGTGTGAGTATGGACCGCTTTATATATTTTTGGAAACATGGTTCTCAAAAGGATGGAATTCTCAAATTCTTGGAGGAAAAGGGGAATCTGCCGTTCCATATATTCATGTTCGCTGTGTGGCAGCATTACTTTTAAAAATTCTACGTAAATCTTCGTCATTGCCAAATTACGATGTGTACATTGCCAGCCCGAATGGCTCTACGTCTCACAAAGAACTATTTAATCTCTCTACACGACTTTTTTTTGGAAAAGAGTTACGGTCAATTAAAATGCCGGTTTTCTTAGCTGCACCCGGGGTGTGTTTACTTTATCTGTTTGGAAAACTTATTGGGAAACCGCCATTCGAACGCCCGTGGATGATGAAATACATTGATAAGAAATTAACCGTTGACTCTTCGTATACACGAAAAACATTGGATTGGGAGCCAACATCTCGCCACCTGATAGAACGCAGACTACTCTATCTCATTGAGCATTCCAAAAGTTATCCGGTGGAATGGAACAGACGAAATCTCCTCGCACTAGAGCGGGTTAAAACCGAACGTCCAAATCTGCAAATAGCTGAGACGATGCAGCGCCTAAACGATTCTATCATCAATGCTATTTTTGCAGATATCAGTCATTCTGACAATAAACATAAATTTCCGAATTATCAGCAATTAACTCCGGACAATTTAGAGTGGTATTTGGGTATATATTACAATCTGCTTATGACATCAGTTAGAACGGGCGACAGGATGTCTCTCGTTAATTATTCCCGGTTTCTTGCGGACATACGAAGCCGCGAGGGATTCAGCAAAACGGAAGTCTGCGATGCACTCATCGTGATACGTGACCAAGTAATTTTGACATTATTGAGCGAGCCTTCTTTGAAAAAAATGGATGCTCTCATCCATGACACAATTGGATTAACTATCCAACTTGCCGTAGATGAAATTGAAGACTGTTACGAACGTATTGAATTCAAAAAAGGACAGGAAGAATCATAAATAATTCTGAAAATATTTTTATTCTCTTTGCACCACAACACCTTGTAGCCATTGGCATTATTTTACTTATTACAATCGGGTTACCGTGGTCAGTAAAACGATTCGCTACACCTTCTACCGAATTTAGAATTCGAATCATGCTGGCTGCCTTTCTGTGGATTCAGGAAGCAAGTATTTGGATTTATCGTCTGGCTAACGGAATTTTCACCCTGCAAGATAATTTGCCACTTCATCTTTGTGGCTTTTCTGCTTTGCTACTTCCGATATTGTTATATACAAAACGGCCATTTCTCTATCAAGTCATGTATTTTTGGGGTATTGGCGGTGCCACACAAGCTTTATTAACTCCTAGCCTGTCTGTCGGTTTTCCACATTATTTATTCATCCAATTCTTTTTGGGTCACGGAAGTATTATTATCGCTGTTATCTATGCCACGGTCATTTTCAACTACAAACCGTCATTCTCCGGATTAATTCGTACATTCTCGATAACGGCTGCGTTAATGATCCCTATTGGGATAATTAATTGGTTAATTGGCTCAAATTATTTTTTCATCGCTCATAAGCCCTCAACCGCATCATTACTGGATTTTATGGGTCCGTGGCCTTATTACTTAATTCCATTAATCGGAACAGGATTTGTTATCTTTCTGATATCATACATTCCATTCCCTGTGTTTCAATATCTGAAAAACAGACGATAAAAATAGTCTAATCCATTCTTGTTCTATTTAAGATTTTGCCGTAAAATTTATGGTTAAGGAAATCGTTTTTTTCATCAATACATAAAGATTAAAATGCAAACAATTCATCAACCATCATTTCAATTAAAGTTCAAAAACCCGGTCGTGATTCGAACCACCGGTATCATTGCGATTGGCATTATTACATTAAGCATGTTGATTATTCCAAGATTCCTTGGAGAAACTATGGATTTGGGAACTCCAGATCAAATCATCATCACCATGGATGATATTCCCCAAACGCAGCAAATCAACCGTCCTCCCCCTCCGGCTCGTCCCGCGATTCCCGTTGAATCAGAGTCCGAAGATATCGCTGACGATTTAACAATCGAAGAGACAGATCTTGATGATTTTGTCGCATGGGATGACGCTCCGCCTCCACCGGATGAAGGGCCCAGAGTTAAATTCATTCCTTACGATGATCCTCCCGTCCCGATCGGTGGTTATGGTGCAATCCAACGAAATGTCGTCTATCCTGATATTGCCAGAGAAGCAGGAATTGAAGGAACGGTTATAATCCAGGCATTTATAGATAAAAAAGGACGTGTAAAAGACACAGTTATTCTTAGCGGAATTCCGAATACAGGATTAAATGAAGCTGCAACCGAAGCAATTAGAAAAACACGATTCAGACCGGCAAAACAGCGTGAACGTGCTGTAGGAGTCTGGATATCCATTCCGGTGAACTTTAAGCTTCGTTCCTCCGGATAATACAGATAACTAACTAAATATAATCAGGCCGATTTACCACCGTGAATCGGCCTTTTTCTTTTTCACCTATTCCAAGGACAAGTTCATCCCCAGCGGATAAATAGTCCACTCCTTTTGGAGTCCCTGTGAAAATTAAATCACCGGACAGCAGCGTAATACGAGATGAAAGCGAGCTAATTAACGTTTGTATGGAAAAAATCATTTCCGATATTAATCCGGTTTGTTTTCGCGCCCCATTTATATCCAGCCAGAACGGTGGCGTACTTTTGTATTCCTCCAGAGAATCAAATTCAGTCACTACCGCTGATCCCGTAAATGATTTCGATAAAAACCACGGAAGCTGTTTACGTTTCAACTCGGTCTGATATTTCCGATCTGTAAGATCTAGCCCCAATGCAATTCCTCCTACATGATTCATCGCGTCTTGCTCTGAGATATTTCTGCCATTTTTATGAATCAGTAAGACGATTTCCAACTCGTATTGCACCTTAAATTCTTTCGGTAAAACGATTTTATCATCTGTGGAAAGTGAGGATAATGCCTTCTGAAAATACATTGGTGATATCTCTGTCGCCGTTCCCATCTCTTGAGCATGTGTATAGTAGTTTCTAACCGCACAGTAGATATTACGGACAGGAATATCTCCAAGCATTTTATGGTAAATTATATAATCATTCATTGATATACAGTTTGTAAATCTTTTACTTCAATGCGAATTTTATTATTAAACGAGAAAACTCCGGTTCCTGTAACACGACCAATTGTAGTAGACGGGACACCGACACTCATACAAATTCGTTCGAATTCCATAATGTCGCTTTCTTTGAGTGTGACAATTATTAATCCCTGAGTCTCGCCAAACATAAGTTCATCATTGCGGATTTTTCTGGTCAAATGTATACGAGCGCCTACACCTTCCTCAGATGACAGGAGAGATTCTGCAATAGCAACTGCAATTCCGCCCTCGCTGACTGTGGATGCAGAACGAATTAAACCGGTGCGATTTCCTTGGAGCATCACATCCTGCAATCGTGTCTCCATACCAAGATCAACCGTTGGTGGAGTTCCAGCCCTGATATTCGCAATATCACGAAAATATGCACTTCCGCCCAATTCGCCTCGATGGCTCCCAATCATGGTAATAAAATCTCCTTCCGAAACGAATGCACGGCGAATTTCAGAACTATGTTTGGAAATGACTCCGGCAACAGAAACATGCTGAGAGCATAAATTTTTATACGGTAATATATTTCGGTTGGATATCGGAATATTAAACACACGAACGGCTTCTTCCTGTCCCTGCAACACTTCAACACCTTTCCAATATTCATCGCTTTCGACGGCATCAGGAAGAATGGTATGAATCGTAAGTGACGTTGGAACTGCTCCGCAGCAGACACATTGGCGCATGGCATTCGCAACCGTCAATCTACCTGCTATGCGTGGCTGATAGGTCGTGTAATAGTCATTGTCCGCAGTCGTAACAATTAATGTTTCTGCAGGATTCGGGAGTTGTGCCGAAACACTATAATCACTTGTCATCACGCGGGACGATGATCTGTTTTGTTTTAGGTGCCATCTTTTCCGTCTAAAGTTTATTTCCGTAATTAGCTTTTTAAAAACTGTATTAAAATCAGAAGGAATTGGTGGTCTTCGAATAATTGAATGTTCTATCTCACGATTTTGTATCTTTGGGAACATTCTTGGCATTGCGTGCCAAACGAAATCAAACACATTCAGGGGTAAAGATACTATTTTTTTCCCGCCTTGCGTGATTAAAAATCCTATGGATTTATTCAGTTCTCCAATATGCCGATAGTTTATATTTAATGTATCCAAGGTGGAATTGACTTCTTTATGAAATCCATTTTGAACTGCCAGGATAACCGTGTCCAGTTTCCCCTCGGATAACGTACTAACAATTTTATGATGTTCGATATTCTCGATGGATAACTGAATTCCTAAACCACTTTCTCGACACAACGCCAATAATGCATCTCCCAATCCCGTAGAGCCGACAGGTGTCAGTCCATAGAACCAAGGACGGTTATTCAGTGTTTTTACAAGTGATTTTATCTTTCGATCACTCGATGGCAATGTCCATGATTTTCCAGTTTCCAGTAGATAAAGTATTGTATCAGATTCTGCCGTTGCAGATGGTTCTTTATTTTCAGATTGCGTTCCAAATATCGCAGATGAAACAATTGGCATTTTTTCTATTTCAGTCGATTGCTGATATCCACCTATGCTTATGGGTTTACCTGCACGTGCCTGAGAAATTGATTTTTTTATATTGTGTTCTTGTCGCTCATTATTTACAGATGTTTCAATTACGTGAATTAACGGTTCATTTCCGTTACAAATAATTTTTCGTAACGCAATATCATCTCCGATAATAATGTTCCCATTTCTATTAAATATTTTATTCCCGTTTACACCGATTAATGAGTGGCGGTCGTCTAATGATATATTTTCTGTTTCGTTTCTCCTCGCACCACGGTCAAGACGAGCCAATGTTTGTAAATAGGGTCGAATCCGGATATCTCTTTGTTTTATGGCTGCGATAAGTTCAAGTTCTAATATTGTCGGTTTTCTATTTAATAAAAAGACGATTGAGTTTTTGTCTGTATCGGATAACAAGTTTGAATAATGTTGTTTATTTTTCATTGTAATACTTTGTGTTTATTGTATTTCAAGTTCGTCAAATACGCTTGATATATCGCTCCATGAAAAACCTTTTCTTTGTAACAAGGATAGCAACTTTGTCTTTTCTTTCTGTTCCAAATGGGTTCCTTCTTCCACTTTCCGCTTATGTAAATGGTATTTAATCAGACTACGAATTGATTCTTCATTATACAGCTCAGTAAATACTTCGCTTATCAATTTTTGGTCAAGTTGATGCATCGCCAATTCAGATCGAAGTGCGACAGGACCAATACGTTTATTTCGAATTTTATCACGACAAAACGCAATCGCAAATTCCTCATCATTTAAGTATTGCATGTCAATAAGTTGATCTAAGACAGGAGTAATTTCCTCTTCCAAATACTCTTTCTTTCGCAACCGATCGTGTAATTCAGCCACGCTACGCATTCGAAAAGACAATAGCCTTAACGCAGCTTCTTTAACCTTATTATGTGATTCTGATTTTTGTAATAATCGAAATTTTTCTTCGCTGAGCACATCGTCTATCTTAAAATTCTCAGATATGAAAACGTCTTCAGATAACCCGAAGACGCTTTCATCATCAAAAAACAGTGTTCTTCTACTCGAATTTCGACGTTGGACTTTTATATCAATTATTTTACGCTTCAGGGGTATCCTCATTTTCGTCCAATCCAATAAAGGCTTTAACCTCTTTCACAATGGAGTCAAATTCTTTCTTATTTTCCCGAAGGAAGCTCTTCACATTCTCACGTCCCTGTCCTAATCTAGTATCACCCCAAGAGAACCATGAACCTGTTTTCTGAAAGATGTTTCCTTTTAATGCAAGGTCGATCAAATCACCTTCAAAAGAAATGCCGGTACCATACATCAAATCTAATTCCGTGATCTTGAACGGAGGAGCTACTTTATTCTTTACAACTTTTACTTTGACTCTGTTTCCGATAAAGTCCGGTCCTTCTTTAATCGATCCAATCCTGCGGATATCCAGTCTTACAGACGTATAAAACTTTAAGGCTCTTCCTCCCGGGGTTGTTTCAGGATTTCCAAACATAACACCAATTTTTTCACGAATCTGGTTGATAAAGACTACGCATGTATTTGAACGTTTGACGGTCCCAGTGAGTTTACGTAATGCTTGAGACATTAATCGTGCCTGAAGACCAACATGGGTATCTCCCATCTCTCCTTCCAATTCAGCCCTTGGAACTAAAGCAGCTACAGAATCAATGACAATTACATCTAATGCACCGCTGCGAACCAACGTCTCTGTAATCTCTAGTGCCTGTTCACCGGTATCCGGCTGCGATATTAAAAGATCCGTGATATTAATTCCCAACTTTTGTGAATACACAGGATCTAGAGCATGTTCCGCATCAATAAATGCCGCATGTCCACCGGCTTTCTGTGCTTCAGCCACGATGTGGAGTGCTAAGGTGGTTTTCCCGGAGGATTCCGGTCCGAAAATCTCAATAATCCGTCCTTTAGGAACGCCGCCAACACCCAAAGCTATATCCAAAGAAAGACTTCCTGTAGAAATGACATTTTGTGATATAGTTGGACCACCCTCACCTAATTTCATGATTGAGCCGGGACCAAACTGCTTATTTAATTGATCCATCGCTAAATCTAATGCTTTTAACTTTTTATCTTGCGTTGCCATCATTCATTCTCCTTATTTATAGATTCTTCTATTGTAAAATGTGTTCCTAAAATACTATGTACTGCTCCATTTGGAAGCAATTCACTTACCATAAATCTCACCCGATTAATCATTATTGGAATTGGTTCATAAGACGTATTTAAGAATGCCGATATATCCGGTGTCCATTGGGGAGGATATGAAATTCTGGCAATGGTAATATGCGGCGTAAATGACTCGGATTCTAAGGGGAAACCAAGCGGTTCGAGTTTCGCATGTATGTCTTGCACCAAGGATGTCAGCGGGGCTGTGTTTCCATCCATGCCAAGCCAAAGCACCCTCGGCCTGCCGGGATCAGGAAAGCACCCGGTACCGGAGACCATGAGTTTCATCGGCTTGTGCTGAGCCACCACCTTCTTAAGGATTGGGTTTATGTCATCCACAAACTCCGGAGGCGTGTGTCCCAAAAATTTTAACGTCAGATGTATCTGCCCGCGTCTAATCCAACGGATGTCCCCTTTTTGGAGGTTAATCGTTGTCTTTAACATGCTCTGAAGGGAAACCACTTCCTTCGGGACGGTCACAGAAATAAAGGTTCGAAGTAATTTATCAGTCATTTTTTTAATGTAAGTCTAATCATATTTAAGGCTACTTGGCTAGTAAGATATTTATTTCCTTTACGATCTCTGGAAAAAATAAATTTCTTAGCATAGGACTGTTCTCCCATCGAAAATCCTATGTAAACCAATCCAACCGGTTTTATTTCGGTCCCGCCACCCGGACCTGCAATTCCTGTAATCCCAACCCCGATATCAGTTTTTAGGAGTTTCCGTACTCCCTCAGCCATTTCTATTGCTGTCTCAGAAGATACCGCTCCTACGCGTTCTAAAGTGTCCTCTTCGACTTGAAGTAGCTTCATCTTTGCTTCGTTGCTGTAGGAGGTGATTCCGCCTTTGAAATAAGCAGAACTCCCCGGTATATTGGTTAACCGATGAGCCAACAATCCACCTGTACAGGATTCCGCCACCGATAGCGTCAGCCCTTTCTTCAACAGAAGTGTCCCGACAACGTTTTCAAGACCTTCATTATCATACCCGAAGACTAAATCCCCTAATTCACTCTCTAATTCATGTTGACAAGAACTAATTTTAGACTCTATCTTTCCGGTTAATCGGATATCCACACCAATGAGTTGAGGTAAAAAAGCCATGGAAACGTCCGGGTGTTCCCGGAGGATAATATCCACTTTCTCTGCCAATGCAGATTCCGGTATCCCTGTGGTTCGGATTGTTCGAACAATTAAATTGTGATGACTTTTTTTTTCAAGGAAAGGTAATACCGATTCCGTCATCATCGCTTTCATTTCATTCGGAACACCAGGTAACGAAAAATAGGTACACCCGTCTTTTTCATACTGAAGTCCTCTCGCAGACCCAACCGGGTTTGGGATGGTTGTTCCTTTTGTAGGAATCATCGCCTGGTTTCGATTCAAATCCGGAATGGTTGAGGTAATTTTTAAAAATCGCTGTGTTAATACTTCCCAATATTCCTCAGAAAATTGTGGTGTATCATCAAAATATTTAAAAAAAGCAGAGGAAGTTACATCATCATGGGTAGGACCCAAGCCTCCAGTGACGATTACAGCATTTTTATCCGAAACACTTTTTAATGTAGAAACAATACTTTCAACCCGATCATCAATCGTGATATGTATGGAAACTTGCACGCCGATTTTACTTAGTTTTTTACCAATCCAAGCGGCGTTAGTATCGACGGTAAACCCGGAGAGTAATTCATTTCCGATTGTAATCAGTGCAAGATTCATTAAGCGTACATTTTGTAACCAAATAGTATCAATCCTGCCAAAAGTCCGGCAGCTACATCATCCAGCATCACCCCCCACCCATTTTGGAGTTTATCCAATTTGCGGATGGGACCGGGTTTCCAAATATCGAAAACCCTGAAAAGGATGAACGCCGCAAAGCCAAACGCTAACGTCTGCGGAACAAACCAAAGGGCAATCCACTGCCCGACCCATTCATCGATAACAATTCTTGATGGATCTACTTCCTTTGTTTTACGTTCGATAATGGTTGAAGTGTATACTCCAACGGCTAATATTATGATAGTTAGAATAATAAATATTGGTCGTGTAAAGTAAGGATATATCCAAAACCAGACTCCCAGTGCTGCAAGGCTACCAAATGTGCCCGGCGCAATCGGGAGAGTTCCTATTTTAAAAACCGTGGCTATAAAATCTGCTAGTTTCAGCTTCATACACCTACGCAAGAAACTTGCGGATGGCTGACCGATTATTATAGATGTAAGAAATACCGGTCAGTACAGTAAATATGGTTACCAACAATGTAAAGTAGTAGATAATTCTCATCTCTTGGACAAAATAAATGATGGGGTTAATCCAGTCAATGGGAATTCCTTTAAACCCAACAATTACGAGAATAAAAATGATAATTCCAATTTGGGCAGCCGTTTTTGCTTTGGCAATATTACTGGTTACCAAATGAAATCCTCTTTTCTTCATGGCCATTCGCAAACCTGTGACAAATAAATCTCTGAAAAGGATTAAGACCACCATCCAATATTCCACCAATCCCATGATGGCAAATGAAATAAAAGCTGAGGAAACCAATATTTTATCCGCCAACGGATCGAGAAACTCTCCCTGCGGCGTGACCATATCGTATTTTCTTGCGTAATATCCGTCATATGCATCGGTAATCGACGCAACGATAAAAATTGCAAGAGCGATTGTGTTCGCATACGGAAAGTTCGCAAATAAGCACACAATAAAAAACGGCGTCAGCAGAATACGAAATATCGTAAGGATATTGGGTAGATTTATAATAACGTCCTCCCTTCCATTGCGCGAATCAGCGTAGCATCATCGGTGTATTCCAAATCACTGCCGACGGGCATTCCTCTGGCCAATCGGGTAATACGCACATCTTTTTCATTTAACATTTTTCCGAGGTATAACGCCGTTGTATCACCCTCAATACTAGGATTTGTGGCAATGACAATTTCCATTCCATCTTTAACACGCTGCAATAACCCATCGATATTCAGCTCATCAGGTCCAATGCCATCCAACGGAGACAAAACTCCTCCTAGCACATGGTAGACCCCGTTAAACATATTTGTACGCTCAAATGCATAGATATCCGCCGCTTCTTCCACGACACAGATTAAATTTCTGTTGCGTTTTGAATCGGTACATATCCGACATGCATCCACTTCTGTTATTCCGCCACAAATTGAGCAGGACATAATTTTTGTTTTCACATCGAGAACAGCCTGCGCTAACCGGGCAACATTTTCGTTCGGAGATTTCAATACATGAAATGTCATTCGCTGGGCAGTCTTTTTTCCGATGCCCGGAAATTTCGCAAATTGCTCGATAAGTTTTTCGATACTGTCTGGAATCAAACCCATATTACATCCCCGGAAGTTTCATTCCCCCAAGCATATTTCCTGTTACGGCATTCATTTGGTCCTGCGATTCTTCCTGAGCTTTACTAATGGCTTTATTCACAGCTGAAATAATTAAATCCTCTAATAATTCTTTTTCTTCTTCTATCGCTTCATTATCTATCGTTAACTCAAGGATTTCCATTTTACCGTTTGCAACGACTTTTACCATTCCGCCACCGGAATCAGCACGAACGACCATTTCATCCAAATTGCTCTGTACGTTTTCGATTTTTTTCTGCATTTCTCTGGCTTGCTTCAGCATGCTCGCCATATTACCTTTATTCAGCATATTCTTTCCTATCTTAAGAGTTCACCTTCAAATTTATCTATTACTTTTTTAAGAATGTCTTTACTATTTGTTCCATTCGTATTCTTAGTTCTGTTTTTCTTAATTTCATCATTGTTGGATGTTGATTTATCTAAAACAAATTTAATTCTTAATTCTACATCAAATATTTTATGAACCTTTCGCTCAATGACTGACCGGCTTCGGTCCAATATCCCCACATTAAATTTTGATTCATTCACGACATCCACCGTCAGATGTTTCCCATTGAGTGCCACAGGCAGACTATTATCAAGGATCATCCCCAGCGAAGGACGATTTTCTGACACCGCTTCAGCAACGTCGACCCACTGATTCTTTAACTCGTCAATCGTTATAGAAACTTTCGGAGTTTCACTTTTCGGTGGAGTTTCCACGGGAACAGCTTCTATTTTTTTCTGAGCATCCGGTTCTTTAATTGCCGTAGGAGTCTTTTCCTGTTTCTTTTTCGGAACGGATACTGTTTGCTGAGATTTAGGATTAGGAGGAGAATTAAAAGTAGATATAGGTTTGGGTTTAGAGCGCGGCTCTGATTTATATTTAGGCTGAGAGCGAAGCGGAGGTGTTTTAGACAATAGTTGATCTATGGATACCGAATCATCCATCTCCAACAATCTCATTAGCGTCATTTCCATCAAAATATGTGGTTGGCTTGCACGCTTTGTGGATATTTCAAGCTCCATAAGTTGTCGGGATATCCTCAGTAAATCCCGATGGTCCCAGCGTGATGCTTCATCTTCGTATCGCTGTTTAAGTTCACCGCTGATTTCTGTGGTATCCAATCCTTTAGGAACCGTAGCAATCAACAGATTTCGGATATGTTCATTCAATCCAAGTACGACTTCATTTACGGGTAAACCGGAAAATCGAATCTCATTGAGAACACGAATTAATTGCTCACCGGATCGTTCAATTATAGCGTCTGTTAAACCAAAATAGACTTCGTGAGATATGAGTCCAAGGACGCTTACCACTTCGGAATATTGAATGGGTTCTTCACAAAAGGAAATTACTTGATCTAAGATACTCAACGCATCCCGCATACTGCCATCGGCTTTTCCGGCGATGGCTTTTATAGATTCATCATCGATATTAATTTTCTCTTCTTTTAAAATATGGATAATTCGATCTGTAATTGCCTGCACAGTAATCCGATTAAAATCATATCGTTGGCATCGCGAAATAATCGTAGCAGGGACTTTGTGAATATCGGTGGTTGCAAAGATGAATTTCCCGTGTGGCGGCGGTTCCTCCAAGGTTCGAAGCAATGCATTGAATGCCGGTGTGGTTAGCATATGCACTTCATCAATAATGATGATTTTGTATGGGGAGTTCATTGGCGGATACTTGATCATTTCTCTCAAGTTACGAATCTCGTCAATTCCCCGATTCGAAGCACCGTCTATTTCGAGAACATCCATATTCCTGCCATCGGTGATTTCATTGCAGTTGTTGCATGTATTGCAGGATTTTCCGGGTGTGTTTTTACAATTTAACGCTTTAGCGAGTAATCGTGCAGTTGTGGTTTTTCCCACGCCACGCGGACCGGTAAAAAGGTATCCTTGGGCAATGCGGTCTTTTGCAAATGCATTCACCAATGTCCGGGTAATATGGTCTTGTCCCACAACGTCGGCAAACGTTTGGGGTCTCCATTTGAGTGATAGTATCTGATACGCCATTTGAATTTGATGATTTGAGATTTTATCTTGACCTTTAAATTACGACATTCGATAAGTGTTCTGCATAGATAATCTTTATTTTTTACAAGAAAAATGGTCGCGCCCACAGTCCGACAACGCCGGACATTTATCCGCCGAACCAGTTAGCTCCATTTCAGGATTCTCCCGGCACATTCTCCAATCCGTATACCGCTGCTCCCTTCCGGGCCTGACGGAGTTCACAGACGAAAAATTGCGAAAGATTGAAATTTCAACACCACTTAGCTCATTAGACAAATGCAGCCACTGCCTCGCTATGTCTTTAATCCTGCTATAGCGGGTTGCAGGTTACAGGGCACCGCTACCTCCCCATCCAGCGCGACCAAATCGTCAATATGATTTATTTTCTGTGGAGCCGAGGAGGCTCGAACTCCCGACCTCAGCATTGCGAACGCTGCGCTCTCCCAACTGAGCTACGGCCCCATAAAAATGACCCGCGAATTTAGAAGGGTATCACTACTGAAGGCAATAAGTTCCATTTTATGTTTTGGATAACGAGACGTATCATTAATGGGAGGTTTATAAAGAAAGAATATATGCGGTTTTACTATTAGAAGTTGTTTTCTAAAACAGTATGAGTTCACTCCGAAAAGATTGGATAAAAATGTTTGTTAATTAATCTTAGTATCTTGGTAAGTTTGTGGCAAGAATGAAACAAAAAATACTCATCACAGGGGCAAGCAGCGGAATCGGAGAAGCATTGGCTTATGCCTATGCAAAACAAGGAGCCGTCCTTGGATTAATTGCCCGCCGGAAAGACAGATTGGACTCTGTCGCTGATAAATGTAAATCGTTAGGAGGTACAGTCTACAACTATCCGATGGATGTTACTGACCAAACTATCATAAAATTCACTATTCAGAATTTTATAGACGATATCAACAACATTGACATGGTTATTGCAAACGCCGGAGTCGGCGGTATGGATGACCTAAAAAATGGTGATGCAACTGAAACAAATCGTATTTTGACAACCAATATTCTCGGGATTTCAAATACGGTTATTCCCTGCATTCCGAAGATGATAGAGCAGCAACGGGGACACGTTGTAGTTGTCAGTTCTGTTGCCGGGTTCCGCGGCCTGGTTGCTCATGGTGCATATTCTGCTTCTAAAGCGGCTATTCGCATTATGGCTGACAGCTGGCGCTACTCTCTGTCACATTACAATATCCAAGTGACAAATATTTGTCCCGGTTTTATTGAAACACCCTTAGTGAAAAAAAATCGCTTTAAAATGCCGTTTCTTATGGATGCTGACACTGCAGCTATGAAAATTCTATCCGCAGTTGAAAAAAGAAAGAAATGCTATATTTTTCCGTGGCAATGGAAGATTTTATTACCACTGATCAAAGTTATTCCTGATTGGTTAATTAAATGGGGCAGTACTAAGGCTAATATCTGATATATTCGTTGTATCAAGACTTGCCGATTTTTCTATCTTACGGTAAGTAAATCTCAGCCATGTTAAAGCTGTACTCACCGAAATGGTAATGGAAAACATCATCGAATACCAAACCCACTCAACGGGTTTATCAAATACAAAGGTAAAGATAAGAGCCAGCGGAGCTGAAACACCCACGACTCTAATAACCGTCAACACCAACATAGGCAGACCTCTTCCCAAACCCTGAAGGACTCTCCCGCTGGTCATTCCGATAGGAACAATCGGATACACTAAAGTAATCAGTCGTAGAAATGTTACTGCAATTTCATTGATATTTTCATTGGTTGTAAATCCGGCAACAATTAACGGAGCAAATATAAACACCAAACCGGAGGAAATAAATGTAATGAAAATACACCTCGTAATCGCGTATTTCACAACAAGTTTTACTTTCTCTATCTCACCAGCTCCGTAGAACATTCCGACTAAAGTTGTTATGGCAGTCGCAATTGCCATAATCGGTAAGAAAATAATATGATCAATACGACTTCCGATTTGATAGGCAGCAACGGCATCCGTAGAATAATGCACCAGTATTTTATTGAACACACCTCCGCCTACAGCCATAACAACCATTGATATGGATGCAGGAATTCCAACGACCATGATATCTTTTATAATGCGCAGAGATGGAGAGAAATCTCTCATCTTGAATCGAATGTAAGTATGTTCTTTCACGAACAGCATATAGACAAAAATGATGAGGACGAATATCTGACTAAATACAGTGGCGACAGCCGCTCCTCGAACTCCCATATTCAGGCTGAAAATAAAGATAGGATCCAATATGATATTCAACACCGTCCCAAAACCAGCGACGATCATCGGGAGTTTCATATCACCCTCACCTGATAGTATTGACCTGAAAAACATGGAATAAATCATAAAGGGCAGCCCAAAAGTAATAACTTTCAAATACGGCCAAGAAAGCACTGTGATGGATTGTGGAGCACCCAAAAGTGCGATCATATCTTGTCCATAAAGCAATCCGGTGCTAACTAAAATCAAGCTGAGAATACCTCCGAGTGCTAAGGCATGTTCGGCGGAGTTGTCTGCACTTTGCTTATCTTCTTTTCCGATAAAACGGGCAATGGATGCCGTCACTCCCGACCCAAGTCCCATTGTCATGCCGAATACGAGAAACATCAACGGCATGACAAAAGCTACAGCAGCAATCGCCTCTCCGCTTATCCGCCCGATGAACATCATATCGACCAACATATACACTGTTTGGATTCCCATCCCTGCCATCATGGGTAATGCTAACCTCCATAATGCTTTTGGGGGATTGTCAAGAAAATCCTGTAAACGTGATTCTTTGGGCGGGTTTTTCATATAGATTATGTCAAATTAATTCTGCAACTGCAGATTTAATTATGCTCACGAGAAGCCGGAAGATGGTGAACATCCACCTGAAGATGAAGTGCTTCCGGTCGAAATTGCCGGTGCTGACAATAACCGTTGCGACTTTTGTTCGCCACACTCCGGACATTTAATCTTTTCGTCCGGCGTTGAACTGGACCAAACTAATTCTTCATATTCTTTACCGCAATTATTACAGCGGTAATCATACATCGGCATCAATTTCCTCCTTTACTTCTTTTTTATCCTCACACGGAGGATTGTATGGAACTCCTCAAGTAGGAACTCCTGCTTTTGGTAGAATTACGCGGTTGATCACTAACCACAATCCTACGATCAAGATAAAAATCAGAATATCACTCATGGTTCCCTGCTTTTTTCGATTTTGTTTTAGACGGAAATGCCCACACCGCACCAATCATTGCTCCGTACGCTGTGCTTATCAACGGATTGTTTGTAATTGCACATGTTCCGGATTTACATCCAACGTAATAGTAATATGCATAGCCACCAATTGCTCCAAGGAGTATGAAGATGCCCATTTTTATCCAACGGAGTTGCAATCGGCGAAATATCGAATTATTTACAAATAATCTCATTCATTTCACCTATAATTTCATCAAGATATTTTACACCTTTATCTTCTGCCAGTTCTTTCAGCGTTCCCCAAACCGGTTCTCCACAACGGATGCATACTAAACCATAATCAGCTAACGGTCCCACCAATTTTGGATGATCCTGTACTAAATCCTCAATGAGTGTATTTTCATTAATCATGTTATTTCTTCAATTTTAATACTTTAAACAGTCTGTCCGACACATCATTCGGGATGGATTGTTTCTGATCAGTCACACGATACAATTTAATGGTCTGTTTGACGCTGTCCACATAAATTTTGCATTCAGGGCATTCTTCCATATGTGCGGAGAGTTCATCGATTAATTCGGCATCAGCATCTCGTCCAAGTTGCCTTTCGACTAATTTTATGATCTTTACCGAATGGAGATGGTTCTTACTCATGAGGGACGCTCCACACATTTAAAATGATTCAAGAGCTGATCACGCAGAAACAATCGGGAACGCATCAATCGCACCTTGACATTTGCTTCGCTGATTTCCAAAATATTTGCCGTATCTCTGGTGGACATATTTTCTAAATCTCTCAGAACAAATACTGTACGGTAGTTTTCAGGGAGTTCCTCAAGCGCTTGCATCAAACAATTACGAAAGGCTTCGTCATCCAATTTATCGTCTAAGTGATCTGGCCAATGATGCAATTCATGCCCCGACATCGTTTTAAAATTTGGTTCATCAGGGGACAAATTCGGATCGAGATGCTTTTTGTCCCTGAACTTACCGTAAGCAACATTAGATGCAATACGATACAGCCACGTATAAAGTGACGACTTCCCCGAAAATGTGTGGAGTTTATTCATCATAATGATAAAAGTCTCCTGAAGGACATCTTCGGCGTCTTCCTTATTTTGCATGATGCGAATAGCAAGGCTGTAAATTTTGGCGGAATGCATCTGCACCAAGCTTGCCGTCGCGGACTGATCGCCGTTTTTTGCGTCAGCCACCAATTGTTTTTCTGTCCGTTGTTCTTCCATAATTCCTGTAAAACGGTCAGTGATATGAATGGCAAAATCAGCATAAATATTTATGCCTGTCCGTGATATCCTTCACTGACCAGATGATATTCAATCTTCGCGATCAAATGTTCTTTTGGAGCGGCACCGATCAATCGATCAACCTCTTTTCCGTTTTTTAGGAATAGGATCGTCGGTATCCCTGTTACACGCAGCTGAGAGGCTTTTATGTTCTCATCCGCATTAAGTTTCCCAATTTTTACTCTGGATGAATAATCCCTGGCAAGCTCATTCACAACCGGGCCGATTACACGGCACGGGGCACACCACGGCGCCCATACGTCCACAACCACCAATCCGGATTCTTTATGAATTTCTTCATCCCAATTCGTATCCGTTAATTTAACGGTGTAATCTTTTTGTTCTGTCATTGTTTCTCCCAATACAAGTGTTGTTCACTGTATTTGATGGGAGAAATATCAAATCGTTACATCGATGCCCAAAGAAAAAGTAGCGGGATTAAAATCCCTGCCACGGTATAAAGTCCGCCAGTACCTTTCAATCCTCTTTTACCTTTAACCATAAAAAATGACGTAATCGCAAATAAAATCAGCGAACCGGAGAAGATATCAGAAAACCACGTCCACCAGCGATTTGGATTGTAATGTAAAAAATTCACATGGTAAAACACCGAGCGTTTTTTTAGAAATTCCGCTTTACCATTTCCTGTTTCGGTATTAATCATGATTGAAGAGCCGCCTTTTAAAAATATTTTGATAATATTCTTCTGCGGATAATAGTATTTTTGCATCATGTTACTGTCGGCTATTTCATCAACGGCTTGTTTGATAATTTCCGGGGTTGTAATACCTTTTGTTAATACTGCGCTGGTTTTGATTTGCATATTCTCAACCGTATAATTCGGATTCCAGTCACTCATGTGATTGAGTGCTATCCCTGAAAGCCCGAAAATTATGGATGTCCCTATAAAAAAGAACCCGATATCACGGTGGAGAATTCTACTCCATTTTCTGATTTGTTTCATTTTTGGTAAATTGGTTATTGTTGGCTAAACCACAGATTACACAGATTTATAGTTTTGAAGCTATACAATGGATATTTGGTGATTGATAAATGGTTTTCTCTCCTACAATCACCGTCTTCAATTCTTCAAACGGTTACTCGACGGATTTATGAGAAACGTACGTCAAGTAATAATCTGAAAAATGGTCTTTTCCACAGGTTTTTAAAGAATCTCTCATCATCTCCACATATTCAATAATTCCCATTTTTCTGTCATGCTCTTCCATGCTGTTTGCATCCTCTTCCCACTTCTGAAAAGTGGATTCATCAATGATATCTTCGCCGACTTTCCCTATAATTTCAATTTCCGTTCCGACGATGCTGTCATCATATCTCTCATCGGCATAGACGTGGAGACTATAATCATCTGTCACCAACAGGAGTTTTTTTCCGCCATGCTTACACACATGATCGACAATCCCGGTTGTACTGATTGTTTTGTCAACATATTCCGGTGCCATTTCTTCGAACTTATCCAACGGGATCGTTATTGAACTTACTTCTATTTTTTCTTTACCGCCACACCCGACAATTACGAACATAATTAATGATACTGTAAAACTCAATTTAATAAATTGCTTCATGGTTAACCTCATGTTATGATTGATTATTGACCTTATTAATTCTCCGTAAAACACCCCGTAAAAAACACGGGATTAAAAGCAGCAGTTACACAAGAATAAATACCAATAACATTAGAGTTAAGAGAATTTGACATCTCAATTATTTTTCAATAAATAGCAGAAGCATGATTGTTTTTATCGGTTTTGCTATTCATTCTTTCGTTTAATTAGTGTTATTCGCCCGCCTGCCTTTTTAATTAATTTCGATATGTGGCGGGCAGGTTGTGAATTGCTCGGGTGAATTTACACCGTAATACTAATGTCATGTCAAGTATGTAATGTGTAAAAAGTCGCAGGAATTTTTGGAGATAACAAGGCGAATATTTTCAGCATAGCCAGAAGCTACGGTTAAAAAAATATTCAACAACGTTATCGACTAAAATAGCAAGACTTGGTTGCACAAATTTCATGGTTGACATGACAGTAATTACTGAAGCGGAGAAAATGGCCAGAGAACCGGAATCATGATGGTCGCGATAATCCAAAGTAATAATCCAAGCGGTAATCCCACTTTCATATAATCGGTGAATTTATATCCGCCGGGACCGTACACCATCAGATTAGTTTGATATCCGACCGGAGTGATAAACGATGCCGATGCTGCAAAACAGATCGCAAAAACAAAAGGACGCGGATCCAATCCTGATTGGGTTGAAGCTACGATCGCGATGGGCGTCATGATAATCGCCGTTGCCGCATTGGAGGACACTTCCGTTAAAACCATTGTGACAAAATAGATCAATGCTAGCAGTGCATAAGGACGGAAATCAGCAGAGAACCGGTTTGAAATGCCGATCATAATTTCACCAATCCAATTGGCAGTGCCGCTGGTTTGTATCACCAACCCCAGCGGGATTAATGCCGCGATCAATACGATCACCTGCCAGTGAATCGCCGCATAGCTCTCATTAGGCGTAATCACTCTAAAAACCATAAGCAGAATGGCCCCGACGAGCACTCCCTTCAAAATAGGAACAGCCCCAATCGCAGCCAATCCTACAGCTCCGATAATGACCACGATACTCAGCCACCAATATTTTGGTTTTTTCAGCGGTGCATCTAACTCCTCAAGTACAATAAAATCACCTGTCCCAGCCATCTCTCTAATTTTTTCTCTGGGTCCATACACTAATAGTGTATCGTATGCTTTAAGCAAAACATGAGCGATTTTTCGACGGAGAATCTCTCCTTCACGACGAATTGCCAACACAAAACTTCCGAAACGTCGTCTGAAATTTATGTCCATCAAACTCTTTTCAAGTAAAAATGATTTTTCGGTCAATAGACACTCTACTAACACATTATCTGCTTGTTGCAATTCTCCCTGATTTAGCTTTTCATCCGTTAATAAGGCAATCTTTTCGACTTCTTTCATCCGTATAAAGTTATCAACAGCCCCCTTCACAAATAATACATCACCGGCTTTAAGGACCGTATTTCGTATATTAGCTGTAATCAACTGCTTTTCACGAAGAATATCCAACACCATCACGTCGTAATTTTGGTTAATACTGCGCTCTAAACAGGTTTGTCCAACCAGCGGAGAGTCTTCGGTTACTTTAATCTCCGTAAGATAGCCACCCAGGTGATAACTTTTTGTTAAACTGGAGGTCACCGTTCGGGAAGGTAACATCCTGTAAGCCACAAAGAGAATATATATAAGTCCGACCGCCAGCCCTATCGCACCATATTTGGTGAATTCAAACATCCCCAGAGGAGGATAATTACCGTTCCCAACTAAGATGGAGTTTACCAACAGATTTGTGGATGTCCCAACAAGTGTCAGGGTACCGCCAAGAATCGCGGCGTAGCTCAGAGGTATCAACACTTTGGACGGAGAAATTTGGTAACGATGTGCAAGCCGAATGGTGATTGGCATAAAAATGGCGACAATCGCTGTATTATTTACAATCGCTGATGCCAACGAAATAGAGAGAAGATATACAGCTAATCCAAAGAATTTTGATCGACTTGCAAGACGATTAAGTTTTAGGATCAGAAATTCGAGTATCCCTGATTTTTGTAAAGCATGACTTAAAATAAATAAAATCGCAATGGTAATGACCGCCGGGTTCGCAAACCCTGAAATGGCTTCTCCGGGATTTAAAAATCCACCAACGAGCAAAATACCAAGCACGGTTAGCGCAACGACATCTATCGGCAGGGCTTCTGATACAAACAGAATGAATGCCAACAAAACAATAGCAAGAATGATTGCAATCTCAAAAGTCATGGTTTCTTCTTCTCAATTTGGTTTTCATTTGTCAAGAATGTAGCAAGAAATTCACACCCGGCAACAGACTTCTTTTGGAAAACGTACGACAAAAACAAGGAATTGGTGCAAGTTTTTTAGCCTGGTTAATTCCCCGTAAAAAGCCCCGTAGAAAACACGGGATGCAAGCACATCAGCCACGAACACCCTACCCGTCCGTCCCGCCCCGACGCGTCGGGGGAAGTTTCCCCGATGAATCGGGATGTACAACACGAAGGAAAAAGGCAAAATAATGACAAAAATAAAATTAGAAAAAAATATTTACATCAACCGTTGTAAATCCCATGTTATCAGTTTTATGCTTGCCCCGTAAGGAGGAACGACTGTACTGGGGTGCATTTTGTGACTTTTGTGTGTTTACATCCCGCGTTTTTTGCGGGGGCGAATAATCCAAGTTAGTTACCAATTTTTCAGCTTTCAGCTTTATTCTTTTTTGCTTTCTAAATCCTGAATGATTTCTTGCCGACGATACAGAATATTCTCTACTTTTCCGGTCAATAAATACGAGAATAATATGTCAAACAAGCCATTACCCGAAATTACCGTTAAAGCCGTTTTCCTTGGAATTTTATTATCCATGATCCTCGCCGGAGCGAATGCCTACTTAGGATTATTTGCCGGAATGACCGTTTCAGCCTCAATCCCGGCTGCAGTTATATCGATGGGCGTATTGCGACTCTTTCGTAAATCCAATATTTTGGAAAACAATATCGTGCAAACGGCTGCTTCTGCAGGAGAATCTCTTGCCGCTGGTGTAATTTTTACCATCCCTGCCCTCGTCCTCATGGGTTACTGGACAGAATTCAATTATTGGGAAGTCGCAAAAATAGCCAGTATTGGCGGAATTATTGGTGTGTTGTTCACCGTTCCGCTCCGAAGAGCATTGATTGTCGAAGCCAAATTAAAATATCCTGAGGGCGTTGCTACTGCCGCGGTTTTAAGAGCAGGTGATAGAAATCAGGACAACGTTGATTCCAATTCCGGCGGATTGAAAATTATCGGAATTGCGGGACTTGTCGGAGGACTCATGAAATTGGCTCAGCAGGGATTTTCTATGTGGCACGCCGCCGTTGAAGGATCACAAGTTATGGCGTTTACTCGAGGAGGTCGTGAAGTATTTCGTTCAATTTTCGGATTGGGAACAGACCTCTCCCCTGCATTGGTTTCCGTCGGGTATATCGTCGGAAGAAATATCGGAATATTAGTTGTTGCAGGAGGTCTTATCTCCTGGGCAATTGCAATACCCATTTATTCGGCTGTTGTCGGGTTCGAAGGCGAGCCCATGGAAGCCGCATGGAATATCTGGAATACAAAAATCAGGTACATGGGAGTAGGTTCGATGGTCATCGGCGGAATATGGTCACTTATTAAATTGATGAAACCTCTGATCACAGGAGTTCGTGCCAGTCTCAACGCCATGCAACACAGAAACGATGGAGTTTCGATTGCACGAGAAGAAAAAGATTTCCCAATTAATTATGTTGGCATTGCTCTTGCCGCTCTTCTGATTCCAGTCTTTTTACTGTATGCCGGTATATTAGATTCGATGCCACTCGCTGCATTATTGTCCGTTGTCATGATGATATTTGGATTTTTGTTTTCTGCAGTTGCCGCATATATGGCAGGGATGGTCGGATCATCCAATAATCCTATCTCCGGTGTTACGATTGCCACCATCTTATTTTCATCCTTGTTACTGCTTGCATTTTTGGGTACAGGTTCAGTCACAGGTTCTGCTGCTGCCATCCTGATTGGTGCTGTCGTTTGCTGTGCGGCAGCAATCGGTGGTGATAATATGCAGGATTTAAAAACCGGTCACATCGTTGGCGCTACACCATGGAAACAGCAAATCATGCAAATCATCGGGACGTTGAGTGCAGCGATTATCCTTGGACTTGTTTTGGATATTCTTCACACGGCTTATACGATTGGATCTCCAACTCTCTCTGCTCCTCAGGCAACGTTAATGAAATCCGTTGCTGAAGGTGTATTTAACGGAAACTTACCGTGGACAATGGTCTGGATTGGATCCGTCATTGGTGTACTAATTATTCTGATTGATATTCGTCAAGAACGACTAGGCTCCGATTTTCGTGTTCCTATTCTGGCGGTTGCGGTTGGAATCTATCTTCCCATAGAATTAACCATCCCAATATTTATAGGTGGAATGATTTCGCATTTCGGGAAGATGGCCGGTTCAACGGAAAAAACAGAAAAAAGAGGATTGCTGTTAGCCTCCGGTTTAATTACGGGAGAAGCAATTATGGGAATTCTTGTAGCCGTTCCTATTTTTCTAACGATGAATAAAGCTTGGTGGCCTTCTATCGGTGGTCTGACATGGCTTGGTCCTCTTTTCTTTATCAGTGTGATTTTCTGGCTCTATCGAACACTCATCCCTCAGAAAGGACAATAAGATGGTATCGGCTGAACTCGTTAAACGCCTTCCGAAGGTAGAACTTCACTGTCATTTGGACGGGTCTCTACGTGTTGATTCAATGATTGACATGGCACAGGCAGATAATATTACGCTACCCAGTATGCGTCCTGACGATCTTTTAAATAAACTTAGTTTCAAGGATAAGCGCGGTTCTCTTGAAGAATACCTTGAGGCATTTGATATTACACTTAGCGTTCTTCAAGCTCCTGATAACTTGGAGAGGGCAGCCTTTGAATTAATCGAAGACGTTGCAGAAGAAAATGTTAAATATATTGAAGTTCGATATTCACCTATTCTCCATACACAACAGGATATGACACCGGCAGAATCTATTGATGCGGTGCATGCTGGATTAAAACGAGGTGAAAAAGAATTTGGGGTACAGTCGGGAATCATTGTCTGCGGGATTCGAAATATTTCACCGGAAACCTCACTGAAACTGGCTGATTTAACCGTTCAGTATAAAAATAAAGGAGTTGTGGGATTTGATCTCGCCGGTGCGGAAGAGAACTTCCCTGCGAAACATCACCAGGAAGCCTTTTATATGATTCTGAATCACAATATTAATGCAACCATTCATGCAGGTGAAGCATTTGGACCTACCTCTATTCATCAGGCAATCCATCACTGCGGTGCTCATAGGATTGGACATGGAACGCGATTAAAAGAAGATACAAGTTTAATGAATTATGTCAATGACCATCGCATTCCTCTCGAGATCAGCCTTACATCTAATTGGCACACTCGATCCATCCGATCACTCAAGTACCATCCGCTGAAATTCTATTATGAGCAGGGACTTCGCGTCACACTCAACACAGACAACCGTTTAATCTCAGATACCACCCTAACAAAAGAATATATGTTAGCGCATGAGTTATTTGGATTCGACCTTTTTGATTTTCGAGAGTTTATCATTACTGCCGCAAAAAGTGCATTCATTCATCATGCTGAGCGAAAGATATTAACGCAAAATATCGCAGATGAACTTGAAGGTGAATTTGGCTTAAAATCTCAATATATTGAGTATTAAAAGAATATGCCAAGAGCGTATAGCACAGAGTAAAGAGCCACAAGTTTCCGGTCACTAACCACCCACAATGAGTACCAATCCAACCTATAATTTCTTCTTTCATGTAGCAATTTCAGGTTTTCTATCTTTTTCCTGTGCTACAAAATCACCCGTAGATACAACACAGGAAACCCTTGTTAAAACAATTAAACTTGATGGCGATATTTCAAGTCGTTATTCCGAAATTTCCGGTTTAACTTGGTACAAAGATTATCTCATTTTGTTACCACAATATCCCGATCGTTTTGATAACCATATCTTTGCTATCAATAAATCTGCACTACTTGACTACATTGACGGGGTGATAACTGAGCCTATTATGTCGCAGACGATTACATTCAATGCACCTCAACTCCAAACATTAGAGGACTACGAAGGTCTGGAAGCCATTGTTTTTATTGAAGATACCGTGTATATATCAATTGAAACAAGTCCTGCATCGGGCATGATGGGATATATCGGAAGGGGTTACATCAATGATAATCTCAGTCAGATAACTCTAACGGATACCCCGTTTGTGCCCATACACCCGCAATCCAAATTACCAAATTTAACGGAAGAAACGTTATTTACGTACAATCAAAATATTTTCTCTCTCCACGAAGCCAATGGACTAAATGTAAATCCGAGCGCTTTTGTTCATCGATTTTCAGACGATCTTTCCGATTATGATTCTATACCAATGATATCTATAGACTATAGGATTACAGACGCAACTCAACCCGATGCCCAAGGAAAGTTTTGGGTGATAAATTATTTATGGTCGGGTGACAAGGCTATGTTGGACCCGGCAAAAGATATTTGGACAGAAAATCATGGTGTTGGTGCTTCTCACTCTTCAAAAAATACGATAGAGCGCTTACTTGAATTACAGATTACAGATTCTGGTATTACCGAGACAGATTCTGCACCGATTTGGTTGCAACTAAGAGAGGATGGAAAATCGCGTAATTGGGAAGGCTTAGTTCGTTTTAATGAACGGAACGGTTTTCTTGTTGCAACGGATAAGTATCCTGCTACAATTCTTGGCTTTGTCAGGCAGTAGGGCAGAAGTTTTTATTTAATGTCGAATCACAGTTATCTTGCTAAAACTATTCTCTCCGTGTGGATTATATACCGATAAAAGATACACTCCACTTCCCACCCATTCTCCTTGCGTATTTTTTCCATCCCATTTGATTTGATAACCGTTTTCATTTAAATCACTGTTTTTTATGTGGCGAATCACTTTCCCGGTTACCGTCATTACAATTAATGATGACTCATCAGTCAGTCCGTCAACAATAAGAGGTTTCTGCGACGGGATATGGAACGGGCTTGGATACACGCTGATTCCGGAATAATTCTCTATCGGATCTGCAAAGGGAATTTTTAACACACTTATTCCTCTGTTTGTTGTTATGTAAGCAACGCCAAGTATTATGTCAAAATCGATATCCGTTACTTCATCGGATAAAAGTAATGACGACCCCACATTGATACCTTCAACGGACACAGTCGGGTCTTCATCCGGCCAATAGGTTCCGTTTGCTAGCAAGATATGGATTCCATCCGATGGCGAAAGTGCCCAAACATTTCCACGAGCGTCCAACTTAAGTTTTGAGCCCAATCCAAAAGATATGTTCGGAAAGTAGGTTAAGAGTGTTTGCGTGGTTGACTTTGGTCCCTGACGTACAATGGGACGGTTATTTGATGCTCCCAAATCAAAATAGGCAAGCCCAACTCGCGTCAATATCCACATCCGATTTTGGTTAATGGCAAGCGAATATACCGTATTATTTCCGGTGTCATCAAAACCCAAACTTACTTCTGAGGGGGAATTTCCTGTTGAGTAATTTACCCATTCATAGGTCTCCGGTTCCGCAGGTGAGCCGGAATAGTCCAGCATCACCAACCCGCCATTTGGCATGTTCTCTCCTGTGTTTTCCTCTCCTTCAAACGATCCCACCCAGACTCGATTCCACGAATCTATTGCCAGTGTATTTGGAGTGATGCTCAATATTCCGCCATTATCAGCATGATAGGAATTCCACTGACCTGAAGGTGTTCGTACCGAAATGGGATTGTGTTCATATCTGGCATACGTGTCCGCAACCCAGAGATTGCCGTCTCGATCAAACTCCAGATCTTTTACTACTAAATAGGGAGTTGAATTATCAGATGTAAACCAATAATCCAGTTTCGTTGTGTCTACAATCGTGTAGTTCGCAGGATTGTCAATATCTATGATGACGACCCCTCCTCCATGCCGTATTGGTTCCGGGTACGTTCCACGAACAGCACAATAGATGAGTCCATCCGGTCCTTGCTCAATATCCGCAATGAATCCTCCAAAATCTATCGGGAGAGTATCGGCCGCAAACATCGTTGGGTCAAATGTTGAATGGATGATAGGGTCGGTTCCGGTTGTTTCTACGATATTCCGCCATCCCCAATCTTCTTTTATCGCTAACCCGTATTTTGACCCGGCGACGACTCTACCGTCATTAAGTACTGTCACAGCAGAAAACTGATTCGTTAACGGAACATTCGGAATGCGGTAATCAAATTTCTGTTTTTCTAAATCTACAAATCCCAACCCAGATTTTGTCCCGGCAATCACCTGACCGTTTTCTGACAATAAAAGTTTATTAACCGTGTGGCTTGGAAATTGAAAATACCACTCATAAGCGTCTTCCCCTAATTTAAAATACTTATTTGAAAGAATACCGTATAATGAACCATCAACAGTTTTTATTACTTCATGCAACGCCCAGTTCATATAGTCTACTAAAATAGTTAATTCGAATGTGGGAAGGTTCAAACTATACACAATCTTGTCACAGGCTACAATTAATTCTTCTCCGGTGAGATATAAAGAGGTTACTTCTCCGTTTAGCTCATCCAAAGGGATAGTCCACACACTTGGATCTTCATTAATCGTCCCAAAATAAAGACCATGTTCTGACCCGACAAAGATACGATCACCCCATATCTCAATTCCTTCTATAAATTCCGCATCCAAGAGCCAGTGTGTCGTCATTAAATCGTTATGTACCCATTTTCCGTCAGTGTATAAAAATTTCTGCAACCCTATATCTTGATTTTTTTTATAAACAGCATAGGCGACAGTATCAGAGCAGGCGATATCGATAATCTCGGTGAGTCCAAAATCAAATTCGTGGATTGATTCATCATTTATCGGATCAATTATCTGAACAAACCCATTCGGCATCGCTCCACCCAGCCAAATATTTCCGTACATATCAATACTGATAACATTTAGGTTTGTCCCCAGTAATCCATCTATATTTGTTACCGTTCTAAATCCACCTTCATCAAGATCGTAAATCAATAAACCCCCTTCCGTCGCAGAATAGATTTTTCCATCCAGCGCTACAAGATCATGAACAATGAGCGGTGAAGTCCATGACTCCCATTGACCAATTCTATTGGAACCGCTGATGATTGCAAATAGAAACAGAGCCCAAACTGTAAATTTTATCATGGACTTATTATTCGTCTTCTTTGCTCTCACTTCTCACATCTCACTTTCTCTCTACTGAAACGGTGCCGGAATGAAACACAGAATAAATATGATTAAACAGGCGTATCCGATGTAACGATTTTCTTTGGACAACGGTGCATCTACATCAAAGACTGGCGGATGTTTCGTCGTCTTCATGATGATTAAAATTAACGCTCCCCAGATGAGCCAGTTTAACGAAAATAGGCTTAACGGTAATAAAAGAAATAAAGCTGCTTTTGCCACTCGATCATGTTTCCGCCCAAGCATTGCATATGCAACATGTCCCCCATCCAGTTGTCCGATTGGCAATAAATTCAGCATGGTCACCAATAATCCAATCCATCCGGCAAATGCAATCGGATGTAATAAAATATCTTGGTTCTCGGCAAGTCCGGGATGAATAACCATCGTGAGGGATTTCATTAAAAGAGAATCACCAAGTAAAATTCCGATACTTTCCGGTGATATCTCAACTACGGTGGATTTTGCCAATCCAAGGACGAGGGCAGGCACCGCGACAACAAAACCGGCTATCGGTCCGGCAGCGCCGATTTGGAGTAAAGCATCCTTGCGATAAATCGGTGATTTAATCTTGATAAACGCACCGAATGTACCGATAAACGTCGGCGCAGGGATAAAGTATGGCAAGGTGGCACTTACACCTTGTTTTCTAGCAAAATAATAATGTCCGAATTCATGCGTGCCTAAAATGAGCATAAGAGTTATTGAAAATGGAATTCCCTTCATGATACCCAACGGATTTTCGAATGGATTAACGCCTTCCATAATTGCACCGGCAAGCAAGGTTGTAACAATCGTCGCCAGAAATAATAATAAATTTATTCGGGGAATTTTCGGAATTCTTAAAATAACTCGGTCTGCATCTTGTACACGGATATACACTGAACCATTGTTTTCATATACCTCTGATGTCCACGGCTGGTTCTTCATAATCTTTTTGATGCTCCCAAGTGTAGAGCCTCCTCTCAAAACGCCACTGGATACCCACGTATCACTGGTAGTTCCCATTTGTTTTGGAAGGAAGACATCCTCCAAAGTATGGAGTAAAGATTTGATATCCGATTCAGTCATTTTATTTGGTGTTTATTTTGATGCTTAAGAATTTTGTCATCAAGTAGTTGGCCCGCACCTTCCCTTTGCATATCCAGCATCAGCTCATTAATCCAAAACTTTGTCTGTTGGACATAAGCATCTATGATTTCCGGGGATATTTGTTCCCCATACATATTTGCAATAATCATCGCCGACGGAACCGGGACATATACATTCATTTGGTCTTCATAAAATGTATCCAATGATCGTACAAGTTCTCTGGTCGATAAATAATCAATGGTATCGGCATAAAGGCTATCGGCGAATGCTGCTTGTTCTCCCCATGTTTTGAGATAATAGTATAAGCGACCGTCCTGGACTCCATTAACATAAGCCGCCTTAATCTGATAACTTATCTCCGGGCGAAAATCGGTAATTTTCTCTACTCTTTGCCAATCACCGCCATCCCAAAACAAACGGTTTTCATGCGCTAAACTGAACGAGAACAGCAAGCTAATTCCTATTCCCAGAATTAATAAAGGTTTTCTCATATTTATTTCTTTCATTTTATTACCGGGTACCGGTACAATTTTTCATAATTCGTATTACGTGATGTACACCGTTTTTATGTTTACAAACTCATGAATGCCAAACTCTCCTAATTCTCTTCCGTATCCGGATTCTTTAACGCCGCCAAAGGGTAACCGTGGATCTGAACGTACAAAATCGTTCAAAAAGCAGGCTCCGGCCTGGAGTTTATTCTTTGCAATTTCCTCTCCCTTTTTTACATCTTTTGTAAATACGGCGGCACCTAATCCAAACTCAGTTTGATTTGCCAGACGGATGGCATCTTCTTCATCCTTTGCAGAGATAATCACAGCAACAGGACCAAAGAGTTCTTCGTCGAAGGCAGGCATCCCTGGGGAGACATTTGTTAACACCGTCGGAAGATAAAACGCTCCGACATCATCCTCTTCATGTTCGACAACCACTCTTCCTCCCAACAAGAGAATCGCTCCCGTCTTCACACTTTGTGTTACTTGGCGATGCAGTTCATCTCTGGCTGCTTCATTGACCATTGGGCCAATATCCACATCTTCAAAGGGATCCCCCATTCGCTTCATGCCCATTTTTCGAACGACCAACGCTTCAAAATCATCTTTTATCGACTCTACTACAATAAATCGTTTAGCTGCAATACAGCTTTGTCCTGTGTTCAGCATTCTACCCTCCACACAGGCATGGGCTGATTTCTCAATATCTGCATCTTCCAAAACCACATACGGATCGCTTCCACCAAGTTCCAATACCGTTTTTTTCAACAACGAGCCCGCTTTGGCAGCGACAGCTTTACCGGCAGGTGTACTCCCGGTTAAGGTTACTGCACGGATATAAGAATGTTCGATGACCTCTGAAACCATGGAAGAACCTATTCGCAAGGTCCGAAACAGGTGTTTTGGAAATCCGGCCTTGCTAAATATTTGTTCAATTGCCGATGCACATCCTTGAACATTCGAAGCATGTTTTAAAACGCCGGCATTCCCTGCCATCAGGGTTGGTGCTGCAAAACGAAATACTTGCCAAAATGGAAAATTCCACGGCATTACGGCTAAGACGATTCCAATCGGTTCAAAGGCAATGTAACTTTTTGAAGCTTCTGTTTTTACATCCCGCGGTGATAAAAATGACTCAGCATTTTTTGCATAATATTCACATACCCAAGCAGATTTTTCAACTTCTGCGACAGCTTGTGTGAAGGGTTTGCCCATCTCCAAGGACATTAGTCGGGCAAATTCATTTTTCTTCTCTCTTAAAATTGCAGAGGTGTTCATCATTGTCTTCGATCGGTTGGTAAAAGATACTTGTCTCCATACTTTCCAATCGGTCTGCACTTTTTCGAGAATGTTTACGACCTCATCTGAAGTCATTTCCTCGTAGGATTTGATTTTCTTCCCATTTGCGGGATTTTGTGAAATCAATGTCATGTTTGTTTCTTAATGTTAATTTGATTCATCACTGTCTTTTTTGCGATTCAACGATTTCTGTACCGAGATCATACTTCCCCAGAGTAGCAACAGGGCTAAAACCCAATATTGGCTGAAATTCTGTCCATCCGAACGAAGTGTCCAGCCATAGATGAATGATCCGATACTGGATCCGAATAAAATTAGAAACAGCACCAAATGAATACGCCAATTCAACGTCGGAAACTGCCCATCTCCTTTGTACATACTCCCTCCAAATTCTTAGCCGAATTGATAATATTTCTTCACGGGAGAAAGCACGTTCCATCGACAGGTGAGCTCTTCAGGGAAGACAACAAAGTCCCCGGCACCAAACCGAACGGTTTCCTCGTCTGTGGTTACCTCTACTAATCCTTCTAGTAAATAACAGGATTCTTTTTCAACATACTCCCACGGAAATGCAGAAACCTCGCAGGTCCAGACAGGCCAACGATTAATACCGGATTCTTCTATTTCTTGAATCGTTTTCTTATGGATACTAATTTTTTTCGTCATGATTTTACTCTTTTTTCAGATCGATTTTTCAACAAAGGAACGCGTGTCAAGTTAAAGAGAAAGAAGCATACATAGATAATGGAAAATAGGAAATGGTTTGGAGTAAATTGACTACCTGCCTGCCCGGAGCAGACGGGTCCGCCAATGTTTTTCAGGCGGATGTCAATTCTACGTTACCGGAGGCAGCGTAATACCATGGAAAATATAAAATGGTTAACGGAAAATGTCTAAAGCACAGACTGGCGAAGAAGACTCTGTGTTTATAAGGAAGATATTGTTTGCGTAAGGGTATACTTTGTAATAGAAATCAATATAAAGGGAGCCGGAAATGAGGAATTAAATAATCATAAAAGGAGGTATAAAGAATTTTGTGTAAACGGTCAAAAATGCTTAATATAAAACCAAAAGAG
>JACKQG010000750.1_pt1 | contig 46205 bp, 34 predicted proteins | sample 8237621 | NCBI WGS metagenome assembly JACKQG01 (sample SAMN15677084, study PRJNA649215) | marine metagenome | biome: marine; feature: Black Sea; material: saline water; isolation source: suspended particulate matter (SPM) from the Black Sea western gyre | collected 2013-06-09/2013-06-10 | depth... | reverse complement strand
GCTGTCCATGATTTTGTAAAAAGCCTTCCCTCTCATGCTCATTCGCAATGAAGAGGCCTTTGCGACACACTTCCGAGAAGAGCCGAAAAAACTGACCTCTGCCCCCTGTCACCTGACTCCTGATTTTTCCAACCACCTGTGGTGAGCTTGCCGAATCCATTGGAAAAATCAGTACTCGTAGTCGCTGCCGCCGATGAATTCGCGCAGGTGGGAGGTGGACGGCACGAGTACGTCGTCGGCCCACACCTCCAGCGGGCTGAGTAATTCAAACACGCGTTTGGCGCGGATGTAGGCGTCCTGCCGTTTGGCGTGGGTTTTAAACTGTTCCATGGCGGCGGGGAAGTAGTGGAAGAGTTTATTCTTCAAAATCGGAATCTCGTAGGGCATGGCGGAGTTGACGAGAAAGTCGGCGGAAGCGTTATACGGAATGATGTGCTGGAGCTCGCTTTTGCGGACGTAGTGCCAGTGGGTGATGGTTTCCTCGGGGGTATGGTTGCGGTGCCAGCTGTCACGGATCATCCGGCGCATAAGGCGGTGGTCGGCCCAGCGCATGAATTCGCCGTTTTCGCCGCGAAGCTGTCCGAGCGTCTCAATGTAGAGCCGGAATTTGTTTTTGTCGGGCACGGAGGCGGTCATGGCGGGATAGAGCCCGTGCAGGCTGTCAATGAGCAGGATTTCATTCGGGGCCAAGCTGAGCTCGTGGACATCGAGGGTGCGTTGTCCGGTCTGGAAGTCATAGTGCGGCGTGCGAATGGCTTCACCGGCCAGCAGCTGGCCGAGGTGCCGGTTGATCAGGTCGAGGTCGAGCGCCTGCGGAGTTTCGTAGTCGTAGTCGCCGAATTCATCTTTGGGATGGTCCTGGAGGTTGAAGAAGTAGTGGTCGATGTTGATGGCTTTCTGCGCATAGCCCTCCTGCTCGAGCCGCTCCATCATTTTAATGGTGGTGGTGGTTTTACCTGAAGAGGAGGGTCCGGCGACAATGATGACGCGGATGTCGTCGATGCGCTCCAGCACATTGGCGGCTGCGTCGCGGCATTCGCCGAGATAGCGCTCTTCACAGGCGACGACCAGATCACTGAAACCGCCCCCGGTAATGATGCGGTTGATGGATTCAACCGATTCGCAGGAGTGGTCGAGGTTCCAGCGCAGAACGTCGTAGATCTTTTTGTAGGGAATGTTGTTAAAGGTGGAGGCCGCGAGGTCAGCGCGGCTTCCCCGGCGCTGTGTGCGCTGATTGCGGTAGGTGATGTAGGCGCGGGAGGTGTTGACGTGGTTTTCTTCGATCAGGACGGTTTCGACGACATCCTGCACATCCTCCACCGTGGGGGCATCCATGCCGTACATGACTTCCAACCGCTGCTCGACCAGGCTGGCCAGCCGTTCAGATTCGCCGCGGTCGGTGCCGTCAATGGAAGCGGCGGCTTTGAAGATGGCGGTCGCAATGCGATCCCGGTCGTAATCGACCGGGGTTCCGTTTCGTTTGATGGTCTGCTTAATAGCCAATGACCCACTCCCAATGATCCGTGCCCATTGAATAGTGGATATTGCCCATTGAACACGCCCCGATTAACTGCCCTGTTCGAGGAAGCCTTCGAGTTTGCGGATACGGGTCGGATGCCGCATTTTACGCAGCGCTTTGGCTTCGATCTGACGAATCCGCTCACGCGTGACGTTAAACTGACGTCCGACTTCTTCGAGGGTACGCGGATAGCCGTCGGCCAGTCCGAAGCGCAGAGTGAGCACTTCCTGCTCGCGGGCGGTGAGCGTTTCGAGCACGTCACCGATTTTTTCGCGCAACAGGCTGAAGGCGGTCATTTCGGAGGGGTTCTCCGCCGACTTGTCTTCGATGAAGTCACCAAAGCTGGTGTCGTCGCTGTCGCCGATCGGTGCCTGCAATGAAATGGGCTGCTGGGCAATTTTCAAAATCGCACGGACGCGTTCGACGGCGAGTTCCATTTCGTCGGCCAGCTCTTCGGGCGTGGCTTCGCGGCCAAACTCCTGCAAAAGCTGTTTCTGCACACGCAGGAGCTTATTGATGGTTTCGATCATATGCACCGGAATGCGGATGGTGCGGGCCTGGTCGGCGATGGAACGGGTGATCGCCTGACGAATCCACCAGGTGGCGTACGTGCTGAATTTGTATCCCCGGCGGTATTCAAATTTTTCCACCGCTTTCATGAGCCCCATGTTCCCCTCTTGGATCAGGTCGAGGAAAGAAAGCCCGCGATTGGTGTATTTTTTAGCGATACTGATCACGAGACGCAAGTTGGCTTCGATCATTTCGGTTTTCGCCTGCAGTCCTTTGCGAAGCCAGGTGCGGAGTTCGCGGTAGTGCTCTACAAACGGATCGATCTCCATCAGGAGAACTTTTTCCATCTCGCGCATTTGTTTGCGGATCTCTTTGATCTCCTGTTTGGCATTTTTCGCGCGGCTCTTATCGAGACGCTCCAGCTCCATCTGCATGCCGCGGATCTCTTTGTAGTAGTGATCGCACTGCGGAACAATATCCTCAATGGCTTTCTGCTTGAAGAAGAGCTGACGGAAGTAGTCGGAAAGCCGTTCCTGCGCTTTATCGAACATCTTTTCGCTTTTGGCGCGCGCCGCCTTGTTTTTGGCACGGGTCATTTCGAGGAAATATTTCCCGGCGAGATCCTGATTGCGGCGGATGCCCTGCAACACCTTGGGCAGCGTGTTGAAATAGTCTTCGCGGCATTCCACGTGTTTGTCGCTGATGATGCGGTCGAACCGCTGCTTGCCGTTTTCGATCTTATCAATCACGCCCAGATACGCTTCGGTGGCGCAACCAATGCGGTTGAACAGGCTGGTGGTGTGAATTTCGGCTTCTTCAATCCGTTTGGAAATTTCAACTTCCTGCTCGCGGGTCAGCAGCGGCACCTGCCCCATCTGCTTGAGGTACATGCGAACCGGGTCATCGAGAACATCGCTGCGGGCGCTCTGTTTCTCGCGCTCCTCTTTCTCCATGCGGGCTTTAAAATCCTCGACTTCGTCTGAGCGAATCACTTCGATTTCCATGCTCTTAAGCAGGGCGGTGACTTTCTCCACGTCTTCGACAACAACCAGATCTTCGGGAAGCGCTTCTTCGATGTCGTCGTGCGTGAGGAAGCCGTGGTCGGAGGCCAACGCAATCAACTCTTTGATTTTCTCGTTGCGCTCCTCGCGCTGCATAATGGACATCGGGGCATCCTCTTCGGGAGCTACGACTTCCTTTTCCATTTTAACGCTTTTTTTGGCAGAAACTTTTTTCGGCGCCTTCTTTACCGCTTCTTTTTTGGTTGCCGGAGTTTTCTTGGCCGCCGTTTTCTTAACGGGCGCTTTTTTTGCAGGGGCTTGATTGGCGAGGGCTTTCTTCGCAGGAGCTTTCTTAGCGGGGGCTTTCTTTGCAGGAGCTTTCTTGGCGGGGGCCTTTTTAGCGGCGGTTTTCTTAGCAGAAGACGTCTTTTCGACGGGTGCCGCTTTTTTCTTCACTGTTTTCTTCTTTGCTGCTGCTTTTTTAGCGGCCATAAACACTCCATTTTCTCATAAAGACACAAAAAACCCATATTAGGTGGAAAGCAGAGATTAATGAAGCTTCGGCACGAGAAGGTCAAGGTTTATTCTCAAAGCTGAAAAGAAGAAATTTTTTATACTCTTATGGAATAGCTCCTGCTATTCTACGGTCTACCGTCTAATTAACCCTGACAACGCGCGAGGAACCTGACTGTGAGCCAAATCGATAAACTATTGGAAATCGCTATGACCTCCGGCGCCAGTGACCTGCATATTTCCGCCGGCTACTGCCCGTGCATCCGTGTGGACGGATCGATGAAGTTTCTCACCGATCAACCGATTCTGACCGCTGAAGAAAACATGAAAATTCTTGAAGGAATTATGCCGGAACGCAACCTGCGCGAATTTGAACAGAGCTGGGACACGGACTTCGGTTACGAAATTGACGGCCTCGGACGATTCCGTGTCAACGCGTTTAACGACTCCGTGGGAACCGGCGCGGTGTTCCGCACCATTCCGCCCGACCTGCCCAGGCTGGATGGACTCGGCCTTAGTTTCGCCGACACGCTGCGCGAACTCAGCATGCATACCAAAGGGCTGATTATTGTGACCGGCCCGACCGGATCCGGTAAATCGACCACCCTCGCGGCGATGATCGACCTGATCAACCGGACGCGCACCGAGCACATTATCACCGTTGAGGACCCGATTGAGTTCTCACATAAATCCTTGAGCTGCCTGATTAATCAACGCGAAGTGCACCGCCATACCCGCAGTTTTGCCGGCGCCCTGCGCGCCGCCCTGCGCGAAGACCCCGATATCGTCCTGCTCGGTGAGATGCGCGACCTTGAGACCACAGAAATTGCTCTGGAAACCGCCGAAACCGGTCATTTGGTGCTAGCCACATTGCACACAAACACGGCGACCTCCACGGTGGACCGCATTATCGATAAGTTTCCCGCCGGGCGGCAAAACCAGATCCGCACCCTGCTGTCAAACACCCTGACGGCGGTCATCTCCCAGACCCTTTGCAAACGAAATGACGGCGGACGGGTTGCCGCGGCCGAAATCCTGATCGCCACCTCGGGGGTGCGGGCCATGATCCGCGATATGAAAACCCACCAGCTACCCACCGCGATTCAGGTTGGATCCAACGTGGGAATGCGATCGTTCACCGACAGCCTCTACCAGCTTGTCGTGGACGGCCTGATCAGCCCGCGCGAGGCCTACTTGAAAGCCGTCGATAAACTTTCGATTGAGCAGAAATTTGATGACGCCGGCATTGTGGTGGATAAAACACTGGTCCATATTGTGCCGGAGGAACCCGTCGCCGATGATATTTCTCCGGAAGAGATGAACTCTCCGGAATTTCTGAAAGAGCGGGCCTGGCTATTGGCCACCAACCGCATGACCCCGGCGCGCAACGGCGAAAAAGCCGTGGCACTGGCGCAACGGGCGATTGACCTGAGCGAACAGGATGCGGAGACGCTGATGATTCTGGCCGCCGCACTGGCCCAGAACAACGACTTCAGAGATGCGGTCGACACGATCAGGCAGGCGATACAAGAGGCTAAAAGATCAGGGGATACCGAGCGGATTCCCGAGCTCAAATCACAGCTCACCTTCTACAGAAAAGGTCAGGTCCACCCCGGCGTTTTTGACTAGACACGATCCGTTTCAAAACGAATACAACGCCTCTTGCAAAACCCTGTGGGCTTGCCCGAGGTGATATTGGATATTCGTTATTGGGTATTGGGTAACAGCTGGCAAGCAGCACCTCAGACAACAAATACCCGGAACTTCAAACCCAGAGATTTTGCAAGTTCCTCTGCGGACCATCCGCGACGAAAATCCTCCGCTAACGGATACGGTCCATGCCTTCCGGCTTGCCAAACGCGACGAGCCAGAGCTGGACCCAGAAAGACAGTTCATCATCTTCGTCGAGCTTAATCCCGACTCCCATGCCGACGCAGTCAAAGCGGTGATTGATCATCACTTGGCGCTCGCGCCATTCTTCCCATGTCGAGTCGTAACGAAGCAAGAATTGATAGGACCAGTTGTCGTTGGGAAAAAGTTCAGCGGAAGTACTGATCAATGAACGGGCCCCGTCCAGATAGCGATATTCCACCGCATACTGGCTCTGGTCGGCACTGGTGTATTTGATGCGGGCGTTATAGTCATTGAATTTGCTCTCATACATGTCGTATTCGAGATCGGACTGAATGCGGAACCGGTCACTCAAAATCATCTGCAAATCGGCTTCAAGCGGACCGAAGGCGTTTCCGTCTTCCGCGTGGTTAAAACGATAGGCGGTGAACACATCGGCATCGAGGAAGTTAACGATGCGCGTGGCTCCGCGCTTGGTCTGAATGAAATTGCGCACCCCGAAGCGGATTTCATTGCGGTCATCGAGCGCATCGATTTCGTCGAACTGATATAGCTGGTTGGTTGCAATGCTTGAATCCCGGTAAAGGTACTCGGCATAGGGCTCGACGATGTGGCGCAGGCCGTCACCGTAGAAAGCGCTCTCTTCGGTCAGCACTTTATGCGATTTGAAGGACGTCAGCGTGCCGAACTCAAAAATGTTTCGGTATTCGGCTGAGCCTGCCGGTGTATCGCCGTACCAGGTTCCCCGATAGGCAACACGCGGAATCACGTTGAAAAACTCCTTAATCCGAATCGGAAGGAAGAGTTGATTATAGGAGTCGAGGCGGCCACTGCTGTATTCCGGTCCGTCTGGCACCGGCGGCAGATTGGTTTGCGCGCTAAACATTTCATAAAAACCAAAGCTGTTATCGCTCTGAAAGAAGAATCCGTTATCAAGCGCGGCGCGATACCAGTCGAAGCTCAGCTCCGGACTACGGTTGACGGTGGTATAAAAATCATTAAGGCGGCGGTCAACCCGCAGGCTGGCGGCGTATTCGTCCGTGGCATGCTGCACTACGGCAAAGTTTTCCGGGTTCGCCTCTTCGCGGAATTCGTCGTTAAAGAAGTCCTCCAGAATATCCGGATCGCTTAAGTAGTTAAACTCCGTCTGGAAATAGGTCTCGTCATTGATCTGCTCGCGATGGTCGAGCCGCACGCGGTAGCGCTGTGAGTCGATCAGCGCCTGCTCGGCGGCGGTGTCGTCCTCATCGAAGGGATCGGCGTCGTTAATGAAATAGGTTTTGATGCCGCCTTGCCCGTTCGCGGTGGTCCAGCGGAAGTCCTGCCCCACCCCGATACCCCGATCGGAGTAGAGGTCCAGATGGGTGCTGGACACCAGCCACTCGGTCGGATGCACCGTGGCGCGGCCCATAAGAAAGACGCCAAGCCGTCCGCCGTAACCGACGCTATAAGTGAAGACGCGGTAGCCCAGATAGCGCTGCCAGACCGGTGTGTAGAAAACAGGAACTTTGCCGACATAGAAGGTGACGTCTTTCGCCTTGATAAGGCGTCCGCTCTCTTTGTCCTCGTCGATGATGCGTATTTCACGGGCCTTGGCATAAATCAACGGCTTATCGCCGGAACAGGTGGTCATCCGGGCATTGGTCATCAAAAATTCGTTGGTGGCTGTGCGCTCCGTTTTCTCGGCGGTAATATAAACCGGCTCAAAATACATGGCGGACTCACTGAAGTTGCCTTGCTTGGTTTTGAAATTATAGATCAGCTCGTCGCCTTCCCAGCGGTTACCGTCGCGAAGCATCACGATGTTGCCCATGGCGGTGATATCGCCGGTCTCGGGGTTCACACTGACATGATCAGCCTGCAGGCTGGCGCCATCCTGTTGAATCGCCACATGTCCTTCCCCGACCAGCACATCATCCTGATACTCCATCCGGTCGGCGGTCACCTCAATGGCTTCCGCGTCGTCCACCAGGCGGTCGGGAAGCGGTCCGGGATCCACGCGCTCTGCGTCTGCAGCTGCGGTTGCGGCTACGACGGCAACGGTTGTAATTTCGGCTGTCCTCTTTTCATCTACGGGGAACAGAACCCGCAAGCGCTCTGTGGCCGCCTCGGCATAGTCGGTTCCGGCGTGTTCCTTGATCACCTTCTGATAATAGATGCGGGCGGCTTCCTTTTCAATTGGATCCGGCACGCGCTCATAGAACTCGCCGATTTCGAAATCGCTCTGTGCGGCGCGCTCCGCCAGATCGTCTGCAAAGGAAGCGATGTCGGAGGAATACGCGGAGTCCGGATAATTGGCGGAGAAAACATCAACCGCCAGCTGTGCGTCCTCACGAAGATCGACACTGTACGGCGTGTGCTCAACCAGATATTTCAGGCTCTGAATTTTTTGAAAAGCCGCCTGCTCAGCGAACGGGCTGTCGGGATAGCGATATTCCACGGTCGTATAAGCGGCCACCGCCATGGCATATTCCCCGTTGCGGCGATAGGCCTCGCCGATCGTAAACTGGATCTCCGGCGCAAGCTCCCACTGCGGCGCGTTGCGAAGAATCGACTCCAGATAGGGAATGGCGCGTTCCGGCGCCGTGTAACCGCCGAAGAGCACCCTCATGCGTTTGCGGGTCATTTCCCGCTGAGCAATGGCGTACTGATTCTCCAGAATGGAGTCATAATTTTTCAGGCCGGTGTAATAGCTCTGAATCAACTCTTCGTAGGCTTCAAACGCCTCTTGATCTTTCCCCTGCTCGAAATAAATATCCCCGACGGCCTGCTTGGCGGCCGCCGCCTCCGGACTTTCCGGCCAGCGCTTCAGAAGCACATCAAACTGCTTGCGGGCGGCAGTAAGTTTCCCTTGCTCGCGCAACACACTTGCATACGCCCAGTGTTCCGCCGGCGTAGCCGGTTTATGGCTGAACGGGTTCAGATAGATATAATTCCCGCTGGCGCTCTCCTGATATGAAAGCTCTTCCGATGAGGCCGTCAGTGAGAAGAGAACTGAAACGACGATAAAAAAGGCGAATTGTTTGATTTTCATATTCGCCAGAGACTAGGGAAGCCGATAAAGCTTGGCAAGTGCGAAGGGCCTGCGCATGCATTATATCCGTAGCCATCCGCTAAAAGCGTAAACTGTGATCTTTTTTATAACATTTTTTAATTAGAGGGGTTGACACCAATAAAAAAACAGGTATGTTGCCCCCATGCATTAAGAGAGGCGCAGGTGACGCGCCCGGCAACCTGACAACCAAGGTGCTCCGGCCTTACAAAAGGCAATGTGCCCCGCAAGGGGAAAGTTGGAAGCGTAAGCGCCCAGCCCTCTCTTAAACAGTTTGAGAACAAATAGAAATGAGAGGGACATCATGAGCAACAAAACAGAAACGCTGGCGCTCCACGCGGGCTACACCCCGGATCCGACCACAGGCAGCTGTGCGGTTCCAATCTATCGAACCAGTGCTTACGTCTTTAAAAACACCGAGCACGCCGCAAATTTATTCGGCCTCAAAGAGCCGGGCAACATCTACACCCGCCTGATGAACCCGACCACCGATGTGCTCGAACAGCGTGTCGCCGCACTTGAAGGCGGTGCCGGCGCCCTGGCCCTCGCCTCGGGAACCGCCGCCATCTTCTACAGCATCATCAACCTGGCCCAGGCCGGTGATGAAATTGTCGCGTCGAGCAACCTCTACGGAGGAACCTACACGCAGTTCAACAACATCCTGCCGCAGCTCGGCATCACCGTACATTTTGTCGACCCGTCCGACCCGCAGAACTTTGCGGCGGCCATCACTGGCAAAACCAAAGCGCTGTATACCGAAACCATCGGCAACCCGTCGCTCGACGTCTCCGACATTGAAGCCATCGCCGACATCGCGCACGCCAACGGCCTGCCGCTGATTGTCGACGGCACTTTCACCACCGCCGCACTGCTGAAGCCCATTGAGCACGGCGCCGACATCGTCGTCTCCTCGCTCACCAAATGGTACGGCGGCCACGGCAACGGAATCGGCGGCATCGTCGTCGACTCCGGAAAATTCGACTGGGCGGCCGGCAAGCATCCTCTGCTCTCCGAGCCGGACGAAAGCTACCACGGCATCCGCTACGCCATCGACCTGCCCGACGAACTGCGCCCGCTCGCCTACATCCTGCGCATGAGGCTCGTGCCGCTGCGCAACCTCGGCGCCTGTATTTCGCCCGACAACGCCTGGCAATTCCTGCAGGGAATCGAAACGCTCAGCCTGCGGCTGGCGCGCCACAGCGAAAACGCGCTGGACGTCGCCAAGTTCCTCGAAAAGCAGAAAGAAGTCGAATGGGTCCGCTACCCCGGCCTCCACAGCCACCCGTCGCACAAGGTGGCCAAAAAGCTGCTCAAGGACGGCTACGGCGCCACCGTTGTCTTCGAACTCAAAGGCGGCGAAGCGGCCGGACGCAAATTCATTGAATCGCTCAAGACCTTCTCGCACCTCGCCAACGTCGGCGATGCGAAGAGTCTGGCGATTCATCCGGCGAGCACCACCCACTCGCAGCTGACCGAAGAGCAGCAGGCGTCCGGCGGGATCACCCCCGGCCTCGTCCGTCTCTCCGTCGGCATCGAACATATTGACGATCTCACCGCCGACATTGAACAGGCGCTGAAGTAAGAACTGGAGTGATGGAGTATTGGAATATTGGAATATTGGGTTCGCCCATCTTCCAATATTCTTTATATTCCCTCTATTATGGAAAACGTTGAAACCAAATTTTTTGAGTACGACTCGTTGACGCTCCGGACCGGTGAAACGCTCAGCCCGGTCACGCTGGCCTATGAAACCTACGGCGAGCTCAATGAAGCGAAGGATAACGCCATTCTGCTGTTCCACGCGCTGACCGGCTCGCAGCACGCCGCCGGCTTCAACCCGGACGTGCCGGGCGTCGGCGAACACTGGAACAGTGAGTGCCAGACCGGCTGGTGGGAGGATTTCATCGGCCCGGGAAAAGCGCTCGACACCGACCGCTTTTTCGTGGTTTGCGCCAACTATATCGGCGGCTGCTACGGATCGACCGGCCCGTCGTCGATCAATCCCGCAACCGGAAAACCCTACGGCGGCAGCTTCCCACACATCCAATTCGGCGACATCGTCGACTCGCAGATTCCCCTGCTCGACCACCTCGGCATCGGCAAACTGCACGCCGTGGTCGGCGCATCGCTCGGCGGAAACCTGACACTCAACTTTGCCGTGCGCTATCCAGAACGCGTCGACCATGTTATTCCGATTGCCTGCGGACTCGCCTCCACCATCCTCACCCACGCGCACAACCTCGAACAGATCCTGGCCATCGAAAACGACCCCAACTTCTGCGACGGCAACTACTACGACGGCGTCCCGCCCGTCCGCGGTCTGGCCCTCGCCCGGATGATTTCCCACAAAACCTTCGTCTCACTGCACGTCATTGAACAGCGCGCCCACGACCGCTTCGAACAGGAGCACGACGAATTTTCGTGGTACAAAATCCGCAGCCCGCTCGAATCCTTCCTGCTGCATCAGGGACGCAAGCTGGTCAAACGCTTCGATGCCAACAGCTACATTCAGCTGGTCGCCGCGTGGTCCAAATACGACCTGCTCGAAAACACAGGTGCGAAAACCTACGCCGCGCTGTTCGCGCCCTGCCGCCACCAGAAATACCTCGTCATCTCAATTGACGACGACGTCTGCTTCTATCCGGATGAACAGAGAGAAATCCGCGACCGCCTGATTGAAAACGGAATTGAGTGCGAATATCACAATGTACCGTCGGACAAAGGCCACGACTCCTTCCTGCTCGAGCCCGACCTCTACACCGACGCCATCCGCAACGCGCTGGCCATCTAAAAAAACAAATGACCGTCATTGAGGCAGATTCATCGCATATCGCGTATCTCTCTGACTTCGGACGCAAATCGTTTATTTATGCGTATCAGTGCACCTTGCCACTGGAAGAATTGAATCAATACATCGACCATGCCTTTTCAGAATCCACCATTCGTGAAGAAATAAATGGCTTATCAGCAACCTATTTTGTCTGTCAGAATTCAGCATTAAATCCTTGTGGGTACGCTAAACTGATTCAATCGCCTCCGCCCGAATGCATCGACTCACCCAGTTGCATTGAGCTTCAACGCCTTTACGTTGACAGCGATTATCGAGGCCACGGAGTCGGCAGACTTTTAGAAATGCATTCTGAGGCCTATGCGAAAAACCGAAACATACGCGACATCTGGCTTCGGGTCTGGGACGGCAATACGGTAGCTCAAGATATTTATAAAAAATGGGAATTCACAATGGTTGGGGAAGAGCTCTATCCGGTGGGAAAAGACCAAAGAACGGTCCTTCTCATGCGCAAATCTTTATCTGACAGATAATGATCCCGGGGCGTTGAGCCTGTCGTCCGCGACCGACTCATCGAAAACGACGCCATCCGCAACGCGCTCGAGAGCTAAAAGAATTCTGACAGGATTACGGGATCTATCAGGATGCCAAAAATCCTATTCATCTCCGAACACTCGGAATCCGACACTTCGGATCTGTTATCCAGTCAAAAAATCCAATGTCTGGATAAGATCGCATAACAGCCGATCTCTTTTTTCCAATGGTTGGAAGTTTTCGGTTTTCACAAAGGGGTGTTTCGTGTCCATAATGCGGCATGTTACATCACCCAATCATTCTGACGCTCGGAACCGTTTTACACTTCACGGCGTTCGGGCTGGTCACCTTCCACAGTCTGCAGCGGCGGCGCAACGCCAGCTCCACCCTGCTCTGGATTTTCATCGCCTGGTCTTTTCCGCTGGTCGGACCCCTGTTCTACCTCACCTTCGGCGTCGACCGCGTGGCCGACCGCGGCTTTAAAAAATTTCTGACGGAGGAGCATCTGCTTAGCACCCGCGCAGGAACCCGCGAAGCCGCGCCGTTCGCCTACTGGCACGACATCGCCGAAGCGCCCGCCGGCAACGAACTCCAGCAGGGAATGGATCACGTGCTCAACGCCCTGCTGCCGGATCATCCTGCCCATGCCGGCAACCGCCTCACCCCGCTCGCCGGCGGCGACGAAGCCTACCCCGCCATGCTCACCGCCATCCGCGGCGCGCAAAAGCACATCCACCTGCAAAGCTTTATCATCGGCCGCGACACCATCAGCCATGAATTTATGGACGCGCTCGCCGCCAAAGCCGCCGAGGGTGTGCAGGTGCGTGTCCTCTACGACCGCTTCGGCTCCACCCGCGCCCACCGGCTCGGCTTTTTCCTAAAATATCGCTGGGTTAAAAACATTCAGATCGCCGGGTGGACCCAGGCCAACCCGCTCAAACGCCAGCTTCAAATCAACCTGCGCAACCACCGCAAAGCACTCATTGTCGACGGCAAAACCGCCTTCTTCGGCGGCGTCAACCTGCACGACGAAAACACCTCCGCCCACAAAAACGGCCCCATCCGCGACTACCACTTCGCCGCCGAAGGTCCCATCGTGCAGGAACTGCAATACTCCTTTTTGCGCGACTGGTACTTCATCACCGGAGAAAATCCCGAAACCCTGCTCACCGAAAACTACTTCCCCAAAAGCGGCGACGCCGGCGACGTCACCGTACGGCTCATCAACAGCGGACCCTCTACCGAAAAAGATGTGGCCATCGAAACCTTCTTCAACGCCGTCACGCTGGCGAAAAAAGAGGTTCTGGCCGTCACCCCTTACTTTGTGCCGCCCGCCGAAATTCTGCGCGCGCTGCACTCCGCCGCCCTGCGCGGTGTGGATGTGCGCCTGATCGTGCCGCAGAAAAACAACCACCGCTACGCCGGGTTCGCCAGCCGCGCGCTCTACGAAGACCTGCTGCTCGCCGGTGTAAAAATCTACGAACGCCATCCGCCCTTCATGCACGCCAAAGCGCTGGTGGTCGACGGCGAGCTCGCGCTGATCGGCACCGCCAATCTCGACAACCGCAGCCTCAGCCTCAACTACGAAACCTCCGCCGCCGTCTACAGCAAACCCTTCGCCGACGCCCTCAAAAACCTGATCCACGAAGACATCGACTCCAGCGACGAGATTCTGCTCGTCGACTGGCACAACCGCCCCGTCCACCGCCGCTTCCTCGAAAACCTCGCCGCGCTCATGTCTCCGGTTCTTTGAGATTAGAGCAGTCTTCGCCATAGGCTCCGCCCGCCATGCTGATGGAGTCCCGGAGTGGTGGAGTAGTGGGCATTTTTAGGCAGAATGATTTGGAGGCAGACACGAAGTGAGGCTGGCGCACTCGACCAGAGGGAGAGAGGCCACACGGATGTGTGGCAAGGAGCGCAGCGACTGGCAATTGAGACGGCAGCGCCTTGAAACGAAGTGGAAAGATAATTTTGCAAAGCAAAATAATGACCGGAGGGAATGTTTCAGCGGCAATAATTCTCGCAACCACCTGCAAATGAATAAGTAATCATTTTGCCTTAAAATTATTCTGCCTATGTTCCATATGATGATGGATAACTCGGTGGTTCAAATGATTTTCAATTCGCGGACTTCAAAGATGGGCTCCCCATGATTTTGTCGACCATGATTTTGTTAATAATCTGACCCGCACCGCCCGCTCTTCGGTTTTTAAAGTGGGACAGGCTTCCAGCCTGTCGGCGGTGGATCAACTTTTCTTGGGCAGACAGGCTGGAAGCCTGTCCCACATTCCCAACAACCCGACCTTCCAACCCTTGGAAACCTTGATCAGATTTTTTCCAAGGCTTGGAAGAAATATATTGCATCGAAATCCTTGGCATCATAGTTTCGCTGGAATTGGGGGACGCGATTATGGAATGCGAACAGAAGGCTGTATGCAGTTTTTATAAAACCGAAGAAGTCCTTGATCAGCCCTGCATCGTCGAAAAGCTGAAAAGCATTTACTGCGAAGGCAATTCCCTGCTCTGCGCCCGCCGCCGGGTCGCGCACGCTCTCGGCCACGACCTTGTCCCCGTCGACCTCCACCCCGACCACACCCACCTCGTCCACGAGCTCCTCACCGCCGGCCTGCACGAAGATTGATTTTCAAGACGGGGCATAAATGGAAAATTTTCCACTTATGTCACTATTAGGACCAAAATATGAAAAGAAACATAATTTTCCTTGGCCTGTGTAGTTTGCTATTTGGATGCGCTACGCCCTACCAACCCGTTGGAAGCGCTGGTGGTTATTTCCATAAACGTTTAGCTGAAAATGTCTACAGCATCACATTCAAGGGAAATGGATTTTCTTCATACAAACAGGTTTATAATTACACGTTGCTGAGAGCTTGTGAAATTGGTGATGAACTGGGCTATACACACATGGTGATCGAAGGTCAGGACGATTGCACAAGAACGACCACCGTTGACATGGGCGCGAATAGTTATACTACTGGCTCTGCATATGGATAAGTGATTCCCTTGACGTCCGCCTTGTTTTAATCATGCAAAGATCGATGTCCGATTTTGCTATTTCAATAAAATCCTTTATTGAGGATTTTATTGAATAAGCAGACAAAAAAAGCCCCGAGTTTCCAATCCTCGGAAAAAACGGGGCTTCAACGTTCCAAGGTTTGCCACTCCCGATGGTCGTTGCTTTTGGGAATACAAAAGCCTCTCTCCCTTCGGTCGAGTGAAAACTTTTTGGGTGCAGGTTCAGCCTGCTAGGTGATCTCTGCGCCGCGCGACATGAGGACTTTGCCGGTGCGGACAATTTCGATGATTCGGAATTTCTGCAGCATGCCCATCAGCGCATCGATCTTGTCGGGGTCGCCGATCACCTGAACCATGATGGATTCATCGGTGAGGTCGACGGTTTTGCAGCCGAAGTGTTCGGCAATCTGCAGCGCTTCGCCGCGGCCATCTGAGCCGACCGCAATCTTGATTAAGCCCATCTCTTTCACGACGGCGTCATCAAAGGTGTGGTCGGTGCAGTGCAGCACGTCGATCAGCTTGGCGACCTGTTTGATAATCTGGTCGAGCCCCTCTTCGGCCCCGCTGACGCCGATGGTCATGCGGGAGAAGTGGCCGTCGATGGCGGTCGAAACAACGAGCGATTCGATGTTGTAGCCGCGGCGCGAGAAGGTCTGCGCAATGCGGGCCAGCACACCGGGCTTGTTCGAAACGTAAACACTGAGCGTATGGATTGTCTTATTGTTGATCATGGTTTTCTCCTTGCGGATCGTTCAAAAGGCCTGACGGCCTCGTTAAAACACTTCATTCGTTAAAATCGTTGAACCCGTTCAACTCCTTTTTCTGCCCTCTGTCTTCTGCCCTCTGTCCTCTGTCTTCTGACCTCTGACTCCGGACCTCTGACTCCGGACCTCTGTCTCCTGACCCCTGTCCTCTGACCTCTGATCAAGTTGACCCTGTCGGTTTTTCGAGTTTTTTGCTGCCGGCTTTGGGCGCTTCAATAATCATGGCTTCAATCGGCTTGCCGGCGGGAATCATCGGGAAGACGTTATCGGTCTTCTCGACTTCGCAGTTAATCAGGCACGGGCCTTCGTTATAGTCCAGCGCGGCCTTAACAATGCGTTTAACATCGCCGGGGCGGCGCAGGTTGAACCCTTTGATGCCGTACGCTTCCGCCAGTTTAACGAAATCGGGGTTGCCTTCCAGATCCACGCCGCTCTTGCGGTCGTCGTAGAACAGTTCCTGCCACTGACGAACCATGCCGAGGTAGTGGTTGTTCAGAACAACGATTTTGATCGGCAGTTTGTAGAGCGCGGCGGTGGCCAGCTCGAACAGGGTCATCTGGAATCCGCCGTCGCCGGAGAAGCAGATGACGAGGTCATCGGGCCGTCCGAACTGCGCGCCGATGGCGGCAGGCAGGCCGAAGCCCATGGTGCCCGCTCCGCCGGAGCTGAGGAAGTTGTTGGTCTTGTCTGTTTTATAGAACTGCCCGGCCCACATCTGGTGCTGGCCCACGTCGGTAACAACAATCGCTTTGCCGTCGGAGAGTTTGTAGAACTCGTCGATGACGTGCTGCATCTTAAGGCCGCCCTGACGCTTGAATTTGAAGGGATACTTCTGTTTCCAGCCGTCGAGCTTTTTGAGCCATTCGCCGGTGTTCAGCAGGCCGACATGCGGTTCGAGCGCGTTGATCACGTTCAGCGCGTCGCCGATGCAGTGAATATCAGGCTGAATCATTTTACCGATCTCAGACGGGTCGATATCGATATGAACAATGGTGGCCTGTTTGCAGAACTGAGCGGGGTCGCCCAGAATGCGGTCGTCGAAGCGCGAGCCGATGTTAACCAGCAGGTCGCAGTCGCAAATGGCTTTGTTGGCGTAGGCGCTGCCGTGCATACCGAGCCAACCGAGCGACAGCTCGTGCGTTTCCGGGAAGGCACCCTTGCCCAGCAAGGTCGTGGTGACCGGAACCTGTATTTTTTCCACCAGCGCGCGCAGGGCATCCTGCGCACCGGAAATCATGACGCCATGCCCAATGAGGAACAGCGGTTTCTGCGCTTTGCTGAGTGCTTCAGCAATCGCCGCGATGTGTTCGGCATTGATTTCGTCATCCTCGTGCGTGTTGTAGCCGGGAATCTCCATCTCTGCGCTCAAATCAGCCGTCATCGGACCGGCGCTCATGTCTTTGGGAATATCAATCAGAACCGGGCCGGGCCGTCCGGTGGTGGCAATATGAAACGCTTCGCGAATAATGCGCGGCAGTTCATTGGATGCTTTAACCAGATAGCTGTGTTTAACAACCGGCATGGTAATGTCGAAAATATCCGCTTCCTGGAACGCATCTTTACCGATCATCCACGAAACAGACTGCCCGGTCAGGCAGATCATCGGAACCGAGTCCATGTGGGCGGTCATGATGCCGGTAATGACATTTGTGGCACCGGGGCCGCTAGTAACGAGAACCACGGCGGGCTTGCCGGTGGCGCGGGCGTAGCCATCGGCCATATGCGCGGCGCCCTGCTCGTGACGAACCAGAACAAATTTAATATTGCTCGGCGTGGTGATCATGGCATCGAAGATCGGAATAACCGATCCGCCGGAATATCCAAAGATGTATTCAACTCCCTGCGCTTCCAGACACTTAATGATCGCCTGACCGCCATCCATACTCATTTTATCACTCATTTTAGACCTCCAAACAAAACCATCTCTAAAAACTTCACAAATAAATACACTATTTTTGGATATCTGCAAGCAGTATATGCCTTTTGTTTGCGAAAATTACGGCTGTTTTTGCAGAACAACAGCAGCCCTATCCATTTTTAGACAAAAATAGAGCCGGTTTTTACTTCAAAACTCCCCCTCGCCGCCAATCTTCATCCATATCAATAAAGGTTTGTTCATCACGAAGGGGAGAGCTAGAGTTCCGCCCATGGAAAATATGAACATTTTGATGGTCGCGGCTGAAAACGACGGGATCTCCAAATGTAAAGTCGGCGGCATCGGCGATGTCATCCGCGACATCCCGACCGCGCTGAGCAGTGCGAACTGCGCCGTCTCGGTCGTCACCCCTTCCTACGGCTACCTGCACGAAGCCGCCGGTTCCGAGCTGATCGCCGAAATCATCTTTCCGTTCGCCGGCGCGGAACAAATCGCCGAGCTCTACCGGGTACGCCCCAAAAACGCCGCCGGGGAGCGCGCCACCCACTACGTGATCGACCACCCCACCTTTAAAAAGGAGAACGAAGCGCGCGGAGAGTTGGAAATCTACAGCCATGACGCCCCCGGTCGTCCCTTTGCCACCGACGCTTCCAAATTCGCCTGCTTCAATGCCGCCATAGCCGTGGCGATTGAACAAAACCTTTTCGGGCCGCTCAACATCCTGCACCTGCACGACTGGCACGCCGCTTTTCTGCTCGCCCTGCGCCGGTTCGACCCCGCCTGCGCCCACCTGCAAACCCTGCGCACCGTCTATACCATCCACAATCTCGCCCTGCAGGGAATCCGTCCGTTCGAAGCCGACTCCTCATCGCTCGAAAGCTGGTTCCCTCATCTGGAACAGACACCGGAACTGCTCGCAACACTCGGCGACCCGCGCTGGCCCGACTGCATCAACCCCATGGCCGTCGGCATCCGGCTGGCCGACGCCGTGCACACCGTCTCCCCGACCTACGCGCAGGAAATTCTCGAACCAAGTCAGCCGCCTCAATTTTTCGGCGGCGAAGGCCTGGAAGGCGACTTGAAAACCGCCAGGAACGAAGGCCGCCTGCACGGCATCCTCAACGGCTGTGAATATCCGGCAGAAAAAACCCAAAAACTCTCCGTGACTGCTCTGCTCGAGCTGATCAAAGCGCAGGCCGCCCACTGGGCCTCCAAACACAATGCGCTCTCCCTCGCTGACTACACCGCGTTCCAAACATTGGAAAAAATCGCCAATGCCCGCAGAAAGCCAGACTTTATCGCCACCAGTATCAGCCGCGTGGTCGACCAGAAAATGCTGCTCATGAAAACCAAAGGCTCTAATGGCAAAAGCGGGATCGAAAACATTCTCGACGCGCTCGGCCCGAACCGGCTCTACATCCTACTCGGCACCGGCGACAGCGAAACCGAAGCGTTCCTCACCGAAACCGCCACCGTCCGCCGCAACTTTCTCTTTCTCAACAGCTATTCCAACACCGCCGCCAACGCGCTCTATGCCTCCGGCAATCTCTTTCTCATGCCCAGCTCCTTTGAGCCCTGCGGCATCGGCCAGATGCTCGCCATGCGCGAAGGACAGCCCTGCCTCGTCCACCGCACCGGCGGACTGCGCGACACCGTCGAACCGGACGTCAACGGCTTCGGCTTCGAAGGCGACACCGTGGAGCAGCAGGTCGACCAGATGACCGCCGCGCTCAAAGCCGCCCTGACCCTGCACGCGGAAAGTTCCAGTGATTGGAGAAACATCTGCGCCGTCGCCGCACAGACCCGCTTTAAGTGGAACACCACCGCCGAGCTCTACATCGAAAAGCTCTACACCCGAGCCTAATTTGCCGCTGCGCTTCTTTTTGGAATACAAAAAGCACGTTCCCCCGAAGCTTCGGGGCTCCGGTTCAACCATTGGAAAAACCGCAGCGGCGCCATGCTATGGCCTTTCAATGATTGAAAAAACGGGTAAGATGCGGAGATGAAAAACTCATCACCCAAAGGCCCCGGCCTGCAACAGCGTATTCTTGACCACCTCGCCACCCCGAAATATCAGCCGCTCAGCCGGCCGGATCTGGCGAAGGCAATGCGCATCGACAGCAAAGAGCGCAACCAGTTGCGGCAGGCGCTGCTCAATCTCGAAAAAGCGGGCAAGGTCATCAGCCTGCGCAAAAACCGCTGGGGCCTGCCCGAAACCAGAGAAACCATCACCGGATCGATCCGCGTAACCGATAAAGGCTTCGGCATTTTTATTCCGGATGCGGGCGGCGAAGAGTATTACATCGCCAAAGACGATCTGAAGTGCGCACTGCACGAAGACAAAGTGACCATTGAACGCCTGCCGCCCAAGCCGCCGCCGCGCGGACGGCCCGCTTTCAAAAACCCCGAGGGCCGTGTGGTGCAGGTGCTGGAACGCACAACCGAGGAAGTGGTCGGTCTGCTCAAGCGCACCCCCTACTACGCCTATGTGATTCCCGACAATCTGCGCCTCGGCCACGATGTGCGCGTGACGGAGGTCGAAGCGGAGCTGGGCGAGATTCCCGACGACTACAAAGTGGTGATCCGCCTCAACGAATGGGACGACCCCTTTAAGCCGCTCAGCGGCGTGGTAGTTGAAAGCATCGGCCACTGCGATGATCCCAATGTGGCCATGCAGTGCATTCTTCGCGCACACGGCTTCCGCCAGAGCTTTTCCGAGGCCGTGCTGGCCGAAGCCGCCAGCGTGCCGCACGAGCTGCGTCCCGAGGACTATGAGGGCCGCGCCGACCTGCGCGACCGCCTGACGTTTACGATCGACCCCGAAACCGCGCGCGACTTCGATGATGCAGTTTCCATCGAAAAAGTACCCAACATTGGCGGTGCCAGCCATAGCTCGCAGAGCGACGGCTGGAAACTTTCAGTGCACATCGCGGACGTGGCGCACTTCGTGCCGAGAAATTCGGCCATCGACAAAGAGGCGCTGCACCGCGGCAACAGCATTTACCTCGTTGACCGCGTGGTGATGATGATCCCAACCGAGCTGACGACCAAAATCTGCAGTCTGAACCCGAACGTCGACCGGCTGGCGCACACCGTCGAAATCACACTCGACGCAACCGGCGAGATTATCGATTCGTCCACCTGCCGCTCCATTATTCACTCCGACGCGCGTCTGAACTACGAACAGGTGCAGGCGATGTTCGACGGCGAAACCGATGAAAGCATCCCCGCCGCAGTCGTTGAAGCCATTAAAGAACTCTACCCCCTGACCCGCACACTGCGCAAAAACCGCACCGAGGCCGGATCGCTCGAACTCAGCACCCCGCAAATCAAGTGTCTGCTTGGCGAGGACGGCAAAGTCACCTCGATTAAAAAGGGCGAAGCCAAAGAGGCCTATCAGCTGATTGAAGAGTGCATGCTGCTCGCCAATGTGGTGGTGGCCCGCAAATTGAAGACCGCGGAATGGCCCGCCATCCACCGCATTCATGAAGCGCCGGAAGAAGATCAGTGGGCGAAGATGGGCGCGGAACTGCAGGCGCTCGGCATCGATGCGCTGCCGCAAACCCGCGCCGACATCAATGCTGTGCTGGAAAAGGTTGAGGGTAAACCGGTCGAATACTCGGCCAATCTGGCGATCCTCACCAATTTCAAGCGCGCCTGCTACAGCGCCGAATCAAGCGAACATTTCGGCCTCGCCTTCGACGACTACGTCCACTTCACCTCGCCCATCCGGCGCTATCCCGACCTGGTGATCCACCGTCTGCTGACCGCGCTGGAACAGAAGGCCAAGCAGCCCTACCGCACCGACGACATCGAAGGAATTGCCGCGCAGTGCAGCCGTACCGAAGTGGAGGCCGACGCCGCCGAAAAGGAAAGCATTGCCATGCGCCGCGCCGAGTATTACCGCGATCTGCTAACCAAAGGCGAAACCGGCCCCTACAAAGCGTGTGTGGTGAAAGTGCTCGGAAAAGGTCTTCTGATCGAGCTGAGCGATACCCTGCAGCGCGGACTGGTCGCCTTTTCATCGATCACCGACGACCGCTACGAACTCAACTCCACCAAAACCAAAGCCACCGGCACCCGCTGGGGCAAAGCATTCCAAATCGGCGATGAAATTGAAGTTGATCTGGTGAGGGTGGATATCGCGCGCAACTTTGTCGACTTCCAGCTCACCGGACAGCAGGCAACCGCCACGAAAAAAGGCCAACCCACGCGGCACAGGAAAAACAAAAAGAACACCGTCTCCTTCTCCGGTGGCAGCAAATACGGCGCGAAACCCAAAAAGCGCCGCAAGCACAAGTAGCCGCGGCGCAGGGCTTCTCCCCGTGCAAAAGAGAATAGTTAGCCGGAAAAAAGATCAGCCGCTTTTGGAGCAGGAGGCCTTAAGCCATGCGGCGTATTCCTCCGCGACGATCTCCCCAGCGGCCAGCGCCACCGTATGCAAAACCGCTTCATCTTCCGGAGCTTCTACAGCCTGCCCGTTTGCACCCAGAAAAATATAGGCAGCCATGAATCCGGCGCGCTTATTGCCATCGATAAATGGATGATTCTTCACAATGCCGAATGCATATTCGGCCGCCAGCTCAAACAGTGATGGCTTCCCGTAGTGAAAAAGGTGTTGCGGACGGCTAATGGCAGAATCCAGCAGCCCCTCATCTCGCAGACCTTCGATTCCCCCAAAGCGGGCAAGCAGTTCCGCCTGCACAGCCAAAATGACCTCTGCGCAAACCCAGAGCGGCTCCTTCATTGAGCAAGCCTCCTGAGGGCATTGCGATAACGCTGCATGCCCTTCTCCGCAACCTGCATCATCGTGTCGAAATCCTTCTGTTCCGGCGTCACCTGCACCGCACCTTTCGGTGCTTCGGTGATGTAAAGCGTAGCGCCCTCCTCCACCTTCATTGCCTGAAGAGCCTCTTTAGGCAGCACGATGCCGAGAGAATTACCGATCTTCCGAACTTTTGTTTTGTAGGCCATGTGATAACAATAGTTATAACAATCCGTTTTACAAGCCCGAAATTTTGCGAGCCACATCCTGCACGACAAGGCCGGCCAGATTAAAGCCGAAAGCACCGGTTACATGAACCATCGATCCGTTGATCTGCGCTTTCTGGTTGCACCAGACATCGGCTGAAATTTCGCTCCCCTCTTCGTCGAGCTGTTTCGGGCAGAAACACTGCGCGGAGCCGCAGGCGGCTTTGGATTCGAACTGCGGGGGCAGAAATTCCTGCGAATAGACGCACAGGCAGTCACCGGTGGTGCCGTAGTGGCGCAACCGTTTGCGGACAAACTTCGCCAGCTTGCATCCGCGGGTTTTCCAGATGGAATCCACTTTAATCGTTGTGGCATCCAGCTTGCAGGCCGCGCCCATGGCGGAAAAGAGCGTAATTCCGAGATCCATAACGGACGCGATCAAATCCACTTTATGGGAAAGGCTGTCGATGGCATCGATGACGTAGTCGTAGCTTTCCAGATTAAATTCTTCGCGCGTGCTTTTGGTGTACACTTTCTGCAGCGCCGTTATCTCCGCATCCGGATGAATTTCGAGCAGGCGTTCCTTGAGCGCTTCGACCTTCGATTTGCCGATATTCTTCGCCGTGGCCTGCAGCTGGCGATTGATGTTGGTTACGCAGATCACGTCGTTGTCCACCAGCGTCAGATGGCCGACGCCGGAGCGGATCAGCGCCTCGGCGCACCAGCTGCCGACGCCGCCGACCCCAAACAAAATAACGCGTGTCTCTGCCAGACGCGCCAACGACGCTTCGCCGATCAGTAATTCGGTTCGATGAAATGCCGGATGTTTTTTCATAGGCTATACAGTCTCAACCCGTTTCATTTTATTGAACCACGAAATACACGAACCACACAAAAAAATGATCAGCCCCCTCTTTCGCTTTCGTGTAATTCGTGTATTTCGTGGTTAAAAATTTATTCAATCTCATTTGCCATTTCGCAACTCAGTAGAGGAAATGTCTTCGCGGAATTCCGGTTCGGGAATGCTTTCAAACAGCGCCTCGAAATCCTCTGGCAGACTAAGATCATCCGGGAAAGCAAAATCATCTGTGCCGCGACGCAGTCGCCCGGCGACGATGAAGGACGTTTCCAATGTTTGGAAACGTTCCCACTCGTTGTCTTGTGCATAGTCGAGAAGGCGCTCTGCGGTGTCATGGCCGAGCACAAAGGTGGTGCCGGGAAAGAGTTCAGCTTTCTGCGTAAAGCGCGCGGCGCGGGTCAGCACAACGGGGATATCGCGAATGGAGGCGGCGCGGCGCAGCGTTTCCTCTTCGGGGATGTCCGGCTTGTCGACGTTAGCGACAGAGAGTTCAAAAATGCCACGCAGGCTGGCCATCTCTTCGGCGGCCTTGAGCAGGCCGAAGTGCCCGCAATGAACCGGGTTGAAGGAGCCGGGGAGCATGAGCCCCCTCTCCGCACCAATAGCTTGGGCAATGAGAACAAGCAACCAGTCGCCCAAAAGGGCTTCCTGCTTTTCGCGGGAGGATTCGGAGAGATAGAGTGCGTAGAGCTTTTCAGCTTTTTTGGTTTTGATACAGATGAAGGCTCGGTCGTCGCCGCGGCGCTGGCGATCCGTTTGAAGAGCTGCGGTACAGGAAACGGAGAGAGACTTGAAACTCGAAACGTGAAACTTGAAAGCCACCCGAGCCATATCAATTGCCGTTTGCGGGGAACAGCTGTGCTCGACCTTTTCGCCGAGGAAGCGTTCGAGGGCTTCGGGCGAATAGGGAATCTGCGCGTCGGCGACGAAGCGCGACGCGCCGGGTGTGGTGAGCAGTGCGTTGAGCGCACTCGATCCGCCGCCGGTGATGGCGAATGTCGCTTTCCATCCGGAGGCGAGAATACGCTCTATGCGGGTTGTGTTCACTCCACGACGGTGACTTCAGTGATCACAATCGGTTCGCGCGGCACATCGCCGTGTCCGCCGGTATTCCCGGTGGCGACGCCGTCGATTTCTTTAACCACGTCCATGCCTTCGACAACTTTACCGAATACGCAGTAGCCCCAGCCCTGAACCGTGGGTGCACTGAAATTAAGGAAGCCGTTATCTTTGGTGTTGATGAAGAACTGCGCGCCGGCGCTATGCGGATCGGAGGTGCGGGCCATAGCAATGGTGCCGACTTTGTTTTTGAGACCGTTGTTGGCTTCGTTATCAACGGTATGCGGTGCATTTTTCTGACGCATGTCAGGGGTGAAGCCACCGCCCTGAATCATAAAGTTGGGAATGACGCGGTGGAAGATGGTTCCGTTGTAGTGGCCGCTTTCAACATACTTTAGAAAGTTGGCAACGGTGTTGGGCGCTTTTTCGGCATCAAGCTCGAGCTTGATGTCCCCTTTGGTGGTTTTCATTAAGATCATGGTTTTGGTTTCCTTTACGGGTTCGGGTTCGCTAACAACCACCGGCTCCGCCGCCAGCTCCGGTTCTGTCGCCAATTGCGGTTCTGTCACGGGCTCCACCGCTACTTCCAGACTGGAGCATCCGGCCAGAAGAAGTGTCGCTGCGAACAGACTAAACAGGGTGTAGATGGTATTTTTCATGCGCAAAAACCTATTGGTGTTTGGGGCGGTTGTCGATAAAGTTCGTTTTCAATTTGAAATTTTGTAACCGCCCCAAAGTCTCAGAGTCTTCGGCGAAAGAACAGTATGCATGAAAAGAGTTTTTGGATCGCGAATTACACGAATTTTCGCGAATGGAAGCATCTGGAATCTTATTCGCGTAGATTTGCGAGATTCGTGATCAAATATATGCTATGTAACGGATAGAAATAAATGAAAAATGAAGCATCCGCCATTTTATTGATCTCCTGCCCCGACCAGCAGGGAATCGTCTGCGCCGTAACCGATTTTCTGATGCGCCACAACGGCAACATCATTGATCTGGAGCAGCACACCGACACCGAAGAAGGCGCATTTTTTATGCGCGTGGAGTGGGAGCTGGACGGATTCGCCCTGCCGCGCGACCAGATCAGCGAAAAATTCGGCCTGATCGCCGACCGCCATCAGATGAAAGCGGAGCTGCATTTTTCCGACTACCGTCCGCGCATGGCCATTTTTGTTTCCAAATTCTCACACTGCATTCACGACCTATTGGCGCGCTGGCACACCGGAGAATGCAATGCAGATATTCCGGTGATCGTGAGCAATCACCCTGATCTTGAGTCACTGGCGAAAATGTACGGCATTGACTTCCGGCTGATTGAGATCACCAAGGAAGACAAAGCGGCACAGGAGGAGAAAACACTGGAGCTGATGCGCGAGTACAGCATCGACCTGATTGTACTGGCGCGCTATATGCAGATTCTTTCCAACGATTTCTGCGCGAACTTCCCCAACCGGATTATCAACATCCATCACTCCTTTCTGCCCGCGTTTGTGGGTGCCAAGCCCTACCACTCCGCCCACCAGCGCGGCGTGAAAATTGTCGGAGCCACCAGTCATTATGTAACAAGCGATCTTGATGAAGGACCGATCATTGAGCAGGAAGTGATGCGTGTTACACACAAGGATTCGGTAGAGAACCTGATCCGTAAAGGACGCGACCTCGAAAAAGTTGTCCTCTCGCGCGCGGTCTGGGCGCATCTGCAGAACAAGGTTCTCGTCTATAAAAACCGTACCGTGGTGTTCAACTAGCCATGTCGAAAAGAACCCGTCAATTCCGCAAACCGTTCGAGCGGGCAACGGTTCACGTTGTCATGGCGCTGATTCCGCGCCTGCCCCGCCGCGGCGTACTGTTTCTCGCTTCCGTCGGCGGGCGACTGGGCTATTGGTTCGATTCCCGCAGCCGGCGGATCGGGCTGGCGAATCTCGATGTGGCATTCGGGGACAGTAAACCTGCACGGGAAAAGAAACAGATTCTAAAGATCTCGTTCGTGACGATGGTGCGCACGCTGATCGACACCTTCTGGTTCGCTCATAAGCCAGCCGAGCGGCTGGAAAAGTATGTGGATGTGGACGGGAGCGCCCTTGTGTTTTTTGAAGACAAAGCGCACATCTGCATTACCGCGCATTTCGGGAACTGGGAAATTATCGGCCTGCTGAGCGGACACATGGGCCGTCCGCTCAGCAGCATCGCCACGCCGGTTAAAAACGAGATTGTTAACAAGCACTTCATTCGCGCCCGCGAAGCGACCGGACAAGTGATTATTCCGCGCGCCGGAGCCCTGCGCAAACTGCTGGGGATCCTCCGCAAAAACGGGAAGACCGCATTCCTCGCCGACCAGAACACCACCAAGGCTGACGGCGGCATATGGGTCGACTTTTTCAGTCTGCCGGTGCTGGTTACCGCGGCACCCGCGCTGTTGGCGGGCCGCACGGGCGCAGAAATCCTAATGGGATTCTGTGCGCCCCAACCCAACGGGCGTTACCGGATTTATGCGACGAAAACATTCGACCCGCCGCAGGCCACAGACGAAGAAACCGTGCTGAAGATGACCGAGCAAATCACCCGCGCCACCGAAGAGGAAATCCGCCAGCATCCTCAATACTGGTTGTGGATGTATAAACGCTGGAAGACAAAAAAACCCGGCAGTGAAACGGCCGGGTATCCATGGTACTGCGACCCGATCAGAGTCGTGTCCCCGACGGAATAATGGTGTTTTTCGGAATGACAATCACACCGTCGCGAACCAGATAGTACTCCGTCTGATCCCCGTCAGCTTTTCCGTCCGGCGAAATATAAACGCTGTCCCCAATGCGGACATTTTTATCGATAATGGCGTTCTTAACAAAACAGTCTTTTCCGATACCAAGAGGCGGAATGCCCGATCCGTTTTTCTTGAGCAGCTTTTCCTGTTCAAAATAGTCAGCCCCCATAATAACCGAATGCTCAATCACCGTGCCCTCACCGATTACCGCGCGAGTCCCGACGACCGAGTGCAGAATACGGTGACCCGACACAATACATCCATCGGACAGCAGACAGCGGTTCAGATCACAGCAGTTGATCTTTGATGGCGGCAGATAACGCATATGGGTGTAGATCGGCGCCTTGGCATCATAGAATGTGAACTCCGGAATCAAATCCGTCAGCGCCAGATTGGCTTCGTGGAACATGCCAATCGTTCCGATGTCTTTCCAATAGCCTTCGAAAATATGGCTATAGACTTTCTTCTCTTTGATTGCCGCCGGGATGATGTTTTTCCCGAAATCCTTCTCATCGTTGGAGCAAAGAACCTCTTTGAGTGTCTCGGCATTAAAAATATAAATTCCCATGCTGGCGAGGTAGCATTCGTCTTCATACATCGGTGCGCGCAGCGCGTCGAGCGCCGGGGTATCTCCGGGTTTTTCAGCAAACTCGACGATCTGACTCTTCTCGTCCACATGCATGATACCCAAATCAAATGCCTCGCGGCGCAGAACCGGCTTGGTGCAGATGGTTACATCCGCACCGCGTTCCATATGCTCTTTAATCACCTCGGAAAAATCCATCCGGTAGAGCTGGTCGCCAGAAAGAATCACCACGATATCCGGATCGCTGTGCATAAAATATCTCATCGACTGACGCACCGCATCGGCAGTCCCCTGGAACCAGCCGCCTGACTCCGGGGTTTGCTCGGCCGCCAGCATGCGCACAGCGCCTTGCGAAAACTGGTCGAACAGATAGGTCGACTGAATATGGCGGTGAAGCGAAACGCTGTTGAACTGTGTCAGCAGGTAAATGGACCGGATACCGCTGTTGATGCAGTTGCTGATGGGAATATCGACCAATCGGTATTTTCCAGCGATTGGAACCGCCGGCTTAGCTCGATCCTGTGTTAAAGGTTGAAGACGGGTTCCGGCTCCGCCACCAAGAATCAAACCGACTGTTTCTACGCTCATATAACAACCCCTATTCAAATTAATCCGTGTTTACCTTCCGATCATAAACAAGGGGCCTGTGCCGCAACCAGAATAAAACGGTTCAAACGCAAATTTTCACCCGCCTCCAAGGTTTGGAAAAAAGAATTCTCCTTTTTCCAAACCTTGGAATCACAGCAAACTCTAACCCCTCAGGGTTTCAAACTCCTTCGGCAGACGGCTTTCGATCAGGCTGTAAACGGCCGGAATTACGAAAAGCGTCAGGAGCGTAGAGGTCGTCAGCCCGAACACTACCACCACGGCAAGCGGACGTTGCACCTCCGATCCAATTCCCTGTGAAAGTAGAAGCGGGAGAAGCCCCAGCACCGTCGTTAGCGCGGTCATCAGCACAGGCCGCAGACGAAGCATCCCGCCTTCAAGCACCGCATCTTGAAGGCTCATTCCATCGCGACGAAGCTGATTAAAATAACTGACCAGCACCACACCGTTTTGCACCGCAATTCCAAACAGCGCAATAAAGCCGACCGCGGCAGGCACCGAAAGATATTCCCCGGTGATCAGCAATCCGGCAATTCCGCCGATGAGCGCGAGCGGTACATTGATGATAATGATGAGCGCATCGCGCCATGCGCCGAATGCCATCCAGAGCAGGATGAAAACGCCGACAAAAACGAGCGGAACGATCAGCATCAGCCGCTGCATGGCGCGCTGCTGATTTTCAAACTGCCCGCCGTATTCAACGAAATAGCCATTCGGCAGTTTGACCTGTTCGTCAATCCGTGCACGGATGTCTGCGGCCACACTGCCGAGGTCGCGTCCGCGCACGTTGCCCTGCACAATCCAGCGACGCTGGTTTTTTTCGCGGTTGATCTGCAGCGGCCCGATGACTTCGCGCACCGTGGCGACCTGTTCGAGCGAAACGAGGGAGCCGTCTTCTGTATACACCAGCAGGTTGCGGATGGCATCGGGGCTGGCGCGAAACGACTCCTGATAGCGCACGTGGATTCTGAAGCGGCGGTTGTTGAGATAGATCTGATCGACCGGCTCGCCGCCGATGGCCAGTTCCACCAGTTCGAGCACATCACTAACGGCGATGCCGTAGCGGGCGCAGGCGGCGCGATCAGCCACGATCTGCACCTGCGGCTGCCCGAAGCTCTGTTCGACCGACAGATCGACCAGTCCCGGAACATCTTTTACTGCTTCCTTAATTTCGGCGGCCGTGCGCTGCAAGACATCGAGATCTTCCCCGAACACTTTGATGGCCAGCTGCGCTTTGATTCCAGAGAGCAGTTCATCGAATGCATTCTGAATCGGCTGGGTAAAGTTAAGCTGTACGCCCGGAACGGAGGAGAGCTTTTCGTTCATCGCGGCAATCAGCCTGGCTTTGTCTGTGCCGGGCTTAATGGCGATATGAATTTCCGCGTAATTAACCGGATGCGGATGGCTACCCGCTTCGGGGCGGCCGATCCGTGAAATGGTTTCTTCTACCTCTGGGAATTCCACGATTTCCCGCTCCAGCGTCATAATGGTGTCCGTGGCGGTTCCGAGAGAAATGGACGGTGCCATTGCCACGCCAATCAGAATCGACCCTTCTTCGAGTGTCGGAATAAACTCCGTTCCAATCATTGGAAAAACCATCAGACTGGCAACAAACGCGATCATGGAACAGATGACGACCAGCCCGCGGCGGCGCTGCGTACGCTTCAAAAGCGGGCGGTAGACATTTTTCAGTTTTTCAACCAGACGGCTCTCTTTGTGCTCCCCTTGTTTAACAAGCCAATAGCTCAGCACCGGCGACAGAATCAACGCGGTGACCATGGAGCCGAGTAGCGCGAAGGTGATGGTGAAGGCCATCGGCGTGAACATTTTACCTTCGACGCCCTGCAGCGTGTAGATCGGCAAAAAAACCATAATGATAATGGCGATGGAAAAGAAAACCGGACGGCTCACTTCGCGGGCCGCGTCGAGAATAACCTCCGCTTTCGAACGCGTCCGGTTTCCCGGCAGTCCGAGATGGCGATAGATGTTTTCGACCATGACGATCGCGCCATCGCCCAGCATCCCGATGGCAACGGCAATTCCACCGAGAGACATCAGATTGGCGGAGACGCCTTTGAGGCCCATCATAATGACGGCAATCAAGGCGCAAACCGGCAGCGAGAGCACCACGATCACCGCACTGCGCAGATTGCCCATAAACACCAACAGAGTCAGCGCAACCAAAACCGCCCCGGCCAGGAACGCTTTTTTCACAGTTCCGGTCGCCAGATCGACGAGTTCGGACTGTTCATAGTACGGTACCAGTTTGACGCCCTGCGGAAGCGAGGCCTGCACGTCGGCCACTTTGGCATAAAGTTTTTCGATCACCTCCGACGTGTTCTCGCCGTACAGTTTCAAAACCAATCCGGAAACCACTTCCTCTTCGCCGTTATGCGTCACCACACCGCGGCGGATTTCGCTGCCGTATTCGACTTTAGCAACCGCCCCGACCGTCAGCGGAACGCCAGAGATCGTGCGGATCGGAATATCGCGGATCTGCTCCAGATTTTGGAGCAGACCGATTCCGCGCACGAGCGACTCCTCCGAACCAAGCACCATAAACTGCCCGCCCGCATTCCGGTTGTTCGAGCGAATGGCTTCAACCAGCTCCTCCATCGAAATGTTGTAGCGCTGCAATTCGTAGGGATCGACGCGCACCTGATACTGTAGCACATGACCGCCGATGGAGAGAATGTCGGTGACGCCCTGAACGGACTGCAATTGATATTTCACCACCCAGTCGTTCAGTTCGCGCAGATATACATCCGGTTCTTTGCCTTCGGTATCCGTGGTCTCATCCAGCGTCAGATAATAGATAAAAATCTGACCCAACCCGGTTGAAATCGGCCCGAGCTTCGGCGGCTCGTGCATTTCCGGCAGATCGGCCATCGCCGCCGCCATCCGCTCGGCGACCAGCTGACGCGCAAAATAGATATCGGTGCCGTCTTTGAAATAGACATAGACGACTGCCATCCCGAAAGCCGACGTCGATTTAATCTGCGTAACGTCCGGCAGACCGTTCATCGTGTTTTCGATCGGAAACGTAATCAGCCGCTCCACCTCTTCGGGTGCCATGCCGTGTGCCTCGGCAAACACCGGCACCATCACCGGCGAAATATCGGGAAAGGCATCCACCGCCATCTGGCGGTAGGAATACACGCCGAAGACGATCACACCGATCATCACGGCCACCACCAGGCCGCGCACCCGCAGGGAAAATTCAATTAGTTGATTTATCATTATTTACCTCTTAGAAATCTATTCTAATTCGCTATCTGCATCCGGAAACTAGCCAGATCCGAGATGCATGATTCGGGATCCGGGAGAAAATCATGATCTTCTCAATCTTACATCTCGCATCGCGGTCTAGTGCCCATGCCCCGCGTGCGGATCGAGTCCGCTGGTGACCAATTCGGCTTTCATCGCGAAAGCACCATGAGCAACATATTTTTCGCCGGCTTCGAGTCCGGTTTTGATCTCAACATAGGTGCCGTCCGAAAGACCGGTCTGCACGTCGCGCGGTTCCGTACCGTGTTCGTCCTGAATAAAAACAATCGTCTCGCCGTTCATCATTTGCACGGCATCTTTTTCGACCCGGACGGTCGCCTGCACAGATTCCACTGCAATCAGCGCCCGCACAAACATGCCCGGAGAAAAGTCATCTCCGGCCCCGTTCAGAACACAGCGAGCCTTCATCGTGCGCTTTACCGGATCAATCAGCGGACTCACGTAGTCAACAAGGGCCTCAATCTCATCCCCGTCCGGAGCAATTAAATGGACCTCCTGCCTCTTCTCCGCCACATGACGATATTGAGGGAAAATATAAATTTCCACCCAGACACTGGACAGGTCAGCAATCTCGAACAAGACGCTCTCCTCGCTCACCGGCTCGCCGACAGACCGTCCGCGAACAACCACCGTGCCCGTCACCGGCGCTTTAACAGCATAGTTAACCAGCGTATCGCGACTTTCAATGGTTGCCAGAAGGTCGCCCGCCTTCACGGTGTCGCCGATCTGCGCATGCAGTTCACGAACCGTGCCCGCATACTTCGGCGAAACCGCCGCGGCGCGATCCCGGTTCATCTGGATTTCCGCCGGAAAAGAGGCCATCCGGGACACCAAGCCCCCTTCGGCAACTTCCACCTCCAGGCTTTCATGCTCTTCATGACCCGCTTCCTCAGCCGGCATCGCATGGTCGTGTCCTGCATGATCATCATCAACTTGAGCCAACACGACCGTCCCCGAAATAAGCATCAACAGTACAATTCGTTTCATTATTCTTCTCCGTTTTTAAATTTTGAAAGTTCGATGTGCGCCGTCCACGCCGCATGCTGCGCCTCGACCGCCTGAATGCGGGCGTCCTCAAGCATTTTCTGCATTTCGATCCATTCGAGCCATCCATAGCGTCCGGAGGCGTACCCCTCCCGGCTCAACTCCGCCGCCCGCTCGGCTTTCGGCAGCAGAACCTCGCGGATTCGAAACGCTTCGGCAGAAGCCGTTTCGAAGTCGACAATCAGTGCATCCAGCTCCCGCTCGAGCGCCCGCCGCACGGTTTCGGTTTCCGCACGGGCCGCCTCCGCCCGGAACGAAGCCGCAGCGCTGCCGGTCTGTCCCCGATTAAACAACGGCAGCGGAATCCCGACACCAAACAAATAGGTCTGAACGCCGCCATCCTCCTCATAGCGACTGCCCGCACTCACCGTCAGATTCGGAATTCGCTCCGCCTGCTCCCGAACCAGCTCGGCATCCGCCTGTTTTTCCAATGTTTGGAAAAGACGCAGCGCGGGATGAGACTCCGCGAGAAACATTCCGACAGGATTTTCCAAGGGTTGAAAAAAATCACCCTCAATTTCTCCAAGGGCTGGGAACCCGGTCAGCCGCGCCAGCCGGTTTCGGACAGCCCCGACGATTTTTTCAGCGGCCAGCTGTTCGCCGCGATTTTCATCGAGCTCCATCTCCGCGCGCAACACCTCAATCTCGGATGCGGCACCGGCCTCGTGCCGGGCTTGAGCGGTCTTGAGAAAATCCTCCGCCAATAAAACCTGCTGCGCACGGACGTTTAAAAGAATCTCTCCGGCCTGCAAATCAACAAAGGCCTGCCGGACAACCGCCTCGAAATCCAGCCCCGTTTGGGAAACTTCTATACGAGCCGCTTCCGCAGCATAATCGGCAACTGCACGGCTTTTGCGCAGTTTTCCAAACAGTGGAAACTCCTGCGAAATCAGCACGGTGTATTCGGCGGAATCGACCCCGTTGTTGTCGCCGCCGATGCCTTCCGCCTCCACGTCGAGCTCCGGGTTCTGCCACAAGGTAGACAGCGCGACTCCAACCTCTGCGGCCTGTGCCTCTGCGCGGGCGGCGCGCAGTTCCGGGCTTTGTTCTAATGCTTTCGTCAACGCCTCGTCGAGCGTCAGTGCCTGAGTGGTAAGTGACAGCCCCAACAGGCCTGTCCAAATCGTTTTCTTGATCATTTGATTTTCTCCTGATTTGATTGGGTTTCCAATGTTTGGAAGTACACAGATCTTTTTTTCCAATGTTTGGAAAAACTGTGCGCGCCTATGCAACAGGCTCAAATCAGGAGTCGAACGGTCTGGAGATGTGAGAGCGCCCCGCAAAGCGGGACGATTACAGGAAGGAAATGATGCTCCACATGCAGATCGTAAAGAATCTGTATCCGCGGAGCGGGAATCTCTGCAGCAGAGACAATCAAGGCGACCTCGGGAGAGTCTGTGCAAGGTTCGTCTGAACAGCTATGACACTCCACATGATCCATTGCGCAAAACTCTGCGCCCGGTATTTCATGGTGATGCTCTTCTGCATGAGCACACGGCATCACCAGCGCAAAAAGCGCCATCAGGGCCAGACTGGTTTGCAGAATCTTCATAAAGTCGTACATTAAACCAAATTTATTCCCATTCGTCCAGCGGTTCCAATTCGATCAGGCAATCCGGCAGGGATTTCATAAAGAGGCGTCCGTACCATTTGGTGGTGATCCGCGGGTCGAGAATTACCACGCGCCCCTCGTCACTGGCGGTGCGGATCAGCCGGCCCGTCCCCTGCCGGAATTTGATCACAGCCGATGGCAGGGAGTATTCTTTAAACGGATCGCCGCCCTTCGCCTTAATCTGTTCGAGACGCGCCTCGACCAGCGGCTGGTCGGGCACCGCGAACGGCAGGCGGACAATAATCACATTGCTGAGCGCCTCGCCGCGCACATCGACGCCCATCCAGAAGCGGTCCACCCCGAACAGCACGGCGGAGCCGTGATCCTGAAAACGCTGGAGCATGGTCTGTGGCGGCATGCCGGTTCCCTGTACGAACAGATCGTAGCCGTCCATTTCGAGCTTCGAGCGCACGGCCTGTGCAACGCGGTGCATCAACCGCACATTAGTAAACAGCACAAACGCTTTGCCGCCGCTGTGGGCAATAAAGGTCGGAAGCACTTTGATAACCGCCGCCTCAAAATTTTTGGCATCCGTCGGGTCGGGCATCCCCTGCGGAAGAATCACGCGCATCTGCTGAGAATAGTTGAACGGCGACCCGACTTTCAGCTCGTCGCAGTGTTCGGCACCGATGCGGCCACGAAACCATTCAAGCGTGTCGCCAACCGCCAGCGTGGCGGACGTCATAATGGCGCATGGGATTTCCTCAAAGAGCATCATCCGCAGCAGCGCGGACACATCGACGGGAGCGGAATGAAGCACGGTCTGCTTGTGCGTACGGCCTTCGAGCCCCGCCCAGTACACATGCCCGCCCTCGGTCTGCTTCATGAAAGCATCCAGCGCCTGATGCAGGAATTTTCCCTTCATGCGGGCGGACTTCATCTCCGCCTTGAGGTTTTCATCCTCCAGGTCACGGATCACCAGTCCTAAATGAACGTCGAGCTCAGCCAGCAGTTCCGGCAGGCGTGTCTCAACCTGAGGCGGCTGCCGTAGCCGCACCGTGCTCTGCTCCTCGGACAAGTTGCAGGTTTTGCGCATCAATTTGAAAAAACGGTCGCTTTCATCCCACAGCCGGTTGCAAAGATCCGCACCGCGTCCGTCGCGTAATACCGCAAAAAGCCCCTTCTGGTTGTCCTTGGTGTAAAGCCTCCGCAGCCAGTGTTCGACCGCATAACGCGACAGGCGGATACCCAGATGGTCCGCCGCGACGTTTTCCATCTGATGGGCCTCGTCGAACACCACCATGCCGTAATCCGGCAGGAAAGCGCCGCCTTCAGCGCGCACCGCCAGCTCGGAAAAGAAAAGATGGTGATTCACCACCAGCAGATTAGCCGCATGAAGCCCTTCGCGCGCTTTCATTACAAAACAGCGTTTGTAGTCCGGACATTTTTTACCGAGGCAGTTGCCCTGCTCCACACAGACCGCGCTCCAGACATCCGCCGACGGCTGAGGATCGAGCTCCTGCCGACTGCCCTCCTGCGCGGTCTGCACCCAGGCGCGGATGCGGTCGACTTCAAATTCCTTCGACGGATCGAACAGATCGCCGCTCATCGCCCGGGCCCGGGCGAGACGGCGCAGGCAGATATAGTTGGAGCGGCCCTTGACCAGCTTGGCTTTCAGATCGATTCCCAACGCTTCGCGCAGGAACGGGATATCTTTCTCCATCAACTGCTCCTGCAGGGTGATGGTGTAGGTGGCAACAACCGCACGTTCACCGCGCGCCAGCGCGGTGAGAATCAGCGGAACGAGGTAGGCAAAGCTTTTGCCGACGCCGGTGCCGGCCTCGACCGCCAAATGGCAGGAATTGGCACAGGCCTCGGCCACCGCGCGGGCCATTTGCTGCTGTTGCGGGCGGATTTCGAAGGGGAATTCGCCGCCCTCGTGCGCCTGCTCCAACGCGCCGCCGGGCGCGAAAAAGCGCTCCGTGGCAAGGACTGTTTCAGGATGTTCCACCGGTCGAATCATTAAGGGAGCATCTTACCGGACTTTTTCACCTCGCGCGAGCGAAGCGACTCATAATTTGCGAAACCAAAAAAGCAACGCAGATAATTTTCTGAAAGAAAATAACGGGCATCGGAAGTGGTTTAACAACCTGCTTTCCAACCAAACCTTCGTTTCTTTTATTTAAGGTGCCTCAATGCCTCGTTGAAATCCTTGCAGATCACCACAGGAATACCGCTGTTATAATGGAAGTGCGACATAACGGTAAGACCGAAGTTATGAATTGGATTGGGAATAATCCGGATAATCTTGCTGACGTTGGCTTCGTTGCATAAATCCATTACGCTACGATAGTGCACTCCGGCGGATTCATTGAATTCCTCCAATGTTGTCATGTCGCAGAGAATACGGAAGCCCGGCTCCAATTCCCCAACGCGCAATCTAAGTTCGTCAAGAAGGGCTTTTGTCTGAGCCTCATCAACCCTGTCCGACAGCGTGATATGAATCCGATTCTGCGTGCGGTCAATTTCAAGAAGGTACATAACCCAACTCTCCTATATGTTGCATTCATCCTTCTTCAAAACTTTACAACTAACCCGTATTTTAACAAGGGATAACCGTGCCGGCAGGCTCGGCAACAAACCCCTCCCGCAAAAACACCACCTCAATAACAGATTCTGATAGATATCTTCGAAGCGGATTGCGAATGAACCGCAAAAGCAGAGCAAAGCTCGCTTTACGGCAGGCGCCAATCCACGCGAATTTTGAAGGGCGGATATATCGTAATACGATATATGGATCCGTGATTTCCAATGTCTAGACGACGTTGAAGCGGCCATTGCAGTTGATTTAAAAGGGTTGGAGCGTTTAGCCGTGATTTTTCCAAGCATTGGAAGCAGGTAGTGCCTGCACCCCATATTTTTCCAAGCATTGGAAACCCAGTTTCGATTCCGCGACAAGTTAGGTGCAGATGCAAGGCGTCAAAGGGTGACACTATAGACGTCTACCGCGAACCCTTTGCAACGAAGCAGATGCGCTAAAATTGTCGCGCGAATCAAAGGCCGAGGAACTGGATGGCGAGACCGGAGAGGCAGATGGCGCCGCCGGCGAGCGCATGCGTCCAGCGCTCCAGCTTATTGAAGCGGGCAAAACTGATTCCCCACGAGGCCGCCATGACCACGGCCATCATGGTGCCGATGGTCACCGCGCTGAAGACGACCGCAACCAGTATAGTACCGGACAGGCTGTGTTTGGCTGCCGGATACATCAACAACGGGATAAGCGGCTCACAGGGGCCGAGAACAAAGATGGTGAAGAGCACCCAGGGGGTAATACTTTTTTTAGGGGCCGGTTCATGAGAATGAGTATGGCCGCCATCGTGCGTGTGCGAATGAACCGGGGCGCCCTCTTCCTCCAGATGCAAATGCCGATGCGGAGAATTTTTAATGCCGCGGTGAATACCCCACCCAGCATAGGCGAAACCGAAGCCGATCAGTGCCCAGGCGGCGAGGTTGCCGCGAAACGCCTCAAAGGCTTCGAGCTGCATCACCGCTATGCCGCAGGCGATTCCGATCAGGCCGAGCACAACGGAACTGCCGACATGCCCCAGCCCGCAAAGAAACGTGATCCAGGCGGTTTTGGCGGCGCTCCATTTGCGCGCGCGGTTCATGACAATGAACGGCAGATAGTGATCCGGCCCGAACAGCGTATGCAGAAACCCGATCGTTGCAGCGGTTCCACACAGAATTAAAATTCCCGAATTCATGCGTCCTGCTCCTTACTCTCCGTTGCAATTTTGCGCGGTTTGAGTTGCGGGAAAAGAATGACGTCGCGGATGGCGTCGGAACCGCTGAGGAGCATCATCAGGCGGTCAATGCCGATGCCCATGCCGCCAGTGGGCGGCATGCCGGTTTCGAGTGCGTTGAGGAAGTCCTGATCGATTTTCGACTGGTCACCGTTCGCCTGCTCTTCAAAACGGCGGCGTTGCTCAAAGGCATCGTTGAGCTCGGTGTAGGCCGGGGCAATCTCTTTGCCGCCGATGATGAGTTCGAATACGTCGACCAGCGACGGATCGTCGGCGCAGGGACTGGCCAGCGGAACGAGGAAGGCCGGCAGACGGGTGACAAAGGTGGGCTGAATCAGCGTTTCCTCAATGGTCTTTTCGTAGATTTCATGAGTGACGTCGGCAAAATCCGAATCCGGCTGAATAAACACATCCAGCTCTTCGGCTTTAGCCAATGCTTCATTGAGCGTCTTGTCGAACCAATCAGCACCCAGGCGTTCCTGAATCAGGTCGCGGTAGGCAATCTCCTTCCACGGGGTGGAAAGATTAATCAGGTTCCCATTCCACTCAACGTCCAGCCGGCCGAAAATTTTCTGCGACAAATGGGTGGTCAGACTCTGCACCAGTTCCTGCATCGAGCGCATATCGCCGTAAGCTTCATAAATCTCCAGTGCGGTGAACTCAGGGTTATGTGTGCGGTCGAGCCCTTCGTTACGGAAATTGCGGTTCATTTCGAACACCTTGTCCATACCGCCGACAATCAATCGCTTGAGATAGAGCTCGGGGGCGATACGGAACACCATATCGGTGCTGAGCGCGTGGTAGCGGGTCTCGAACGGCTTGGCAGCCGCGCCACCGGCCAGCGCCTGAATCATCGGGGTTTCCACCTCGAAGTATCCGCGGTCTTCGAGGAAGCGGCGAATTTCGCTGAGCATCCGGGTGCGCTTTTTGAAGAGATCCATCACCTCTTCGTTGGAAATGAGGTCGAGCTCACGCTGGCGGTAGCGGGTTTCGACATCCTGCAGGCCGTGGAATTTTTCAGGCATTGGGAGCAGTGATTTAGACAACAGAGTCCATTCGCTGATCCGCACGGTCTGTTCTTCAGTCTGTGTGATGAACAGCTCGCCGGAAACCCCGATGATATCCCCGAGGTCGAGCAGTTTAAAGGCGGCAAAGTTTTCGTCGCCGATCAGATCTTTTTTGACCATCAGTTGAAATTTGGCTGAACCGTCGGAGATGTGCGCAAAGGCCATTTTGCCCATTTTTCGCATCGCGACGATACGGCCGCAGGCTTTGACTTGTTTACCCGCTTCAAAATCGGCATGAAGCTGTTCGAGCGTGGCGGTGCGGTCAAATGCTTTGCCGTAGGCGGGGAAGCCCGCTTCGGCCAGTTTTTCCATGTTTTCGATGCGCTGCTGGCGATATTCGTTGTCCTGCATAATTTCTCCTAATAAAAGCGAGGCATACTACCCGCGAACACCCCCCAGCGCAAGGAAGGTGGAGCCTGCACCCTCTTTTTTTCCAAGCATTGCCACGGAACCATTCCCTTCGGTCATTATTTACCGTTGGTAAATTATTTTTTCACTTCGTTCCAAAGCACTTCGTTCGTTGCTGGCACAATTGCCAGTCGCTACGCTCCTTGCCGCACATCCGTGCGGCCTCTCTCCCGATGGTCGAGTGGAAAGTAGGCTATTCCGGCGGGAAGCCGACCGGTTGCGTGAGGATAATGTGTTGAGAAGGGCTAAGTTTCATCGCCTCGTGTAGTGCCTCTTTTTCGACCATGCCGAGCACGACCGTATTCAGTCCTTCAGACGCACAAAAGAGATAAACATTCTGGCTGATAAACCCGGTATCCGCGGCTGAATAAAATTCAGGATGACCGCGCACGCGGTCATAGTCCGCCACATAAATCAGGTCCACCGGAGCCTGTTGCGTAAAAGGCTGAACGCCGGCTTGCTCGCGGAGATCCCGGCTCAACTGCTGAACCAGACGGTTTTCTTTGGCATCATAAAGGTAAAGTCCTGATTCGAGAGCCACATACAGATCGATCTCCTGACCGTTACGGGCGCTGGGTGCCGTACGTTTGCCGCTGTCGCGATTGATGCCGAAGGCCGCCCACAGCAGATCGGACAACTGCTGATCACTCAAGGGGCGGGCGGAAAAGCTGCGGGATGTCTGCCGGGCAGCCAGCGCCTCCATCAGCGGCATACCGCCGGTTTTGCGGGGGATCGGCAGCTGTAGATCATCGGCAAAAACCGATATTGCCAGCAATGCGCAGATAATAAACAGGATGAACGGTTTGGTCATACGATTCTCCTCCATTAAACAGTAATGCGGGCGAATTTGCGTTTTCCAACGCGAAGGATCATGCCGTCAGCGGGGGTGATGGCGGCTTTGATATCTTTTTTCTGCTCGTCATCGATGCGAACGCCGCCCTGCTCAATCAGCCGGCGGGCTTCGCCGTTGGACGATGAAAATCCAGCTTTAACAACGAGGTCGATTAATCCGATTTCTGTGGCGGGCAGCTTGAGTTCGAGCATGTCTTGCGGGAGTTTTTTCTCGGCAAAAACGCGGGCGAATTCTTCAGCGGCTTTGACGCCCTCGCCTTCGCCGACAAAACGATCAACCACGCAGCGGCCGAGTTCGTCTTTAACGGCGCGCGGGTGCAGTTCGCCGGAGGTGACCTTGGCCTGCATGGCTTCGATCTCTTCGGGCTTCCGGCAGAGAACGTAGAGAAAGTATTTCCACATGAGCTCGTCGCTGACGCTCATGAGTTTGCCGAACATTTCTTTGGGAGATTCGTTGATGCCCACGTAATTATTGAGGCTTTTGCTCATTTTCTGTACGCCATCGAGCCCTTCGATCAGCGGAAGGGTCATGACGACCTGCGGATACTGGCCGTAAATTTTCTGCAGTTCGCGGCCGAGCAGCAGGTTGAAAAGCTGGTCGGTTCCACCGAGTTCGATGTCGGCTTCGACCATGACGGAGTCGTAAGCCTGGACGAGCGGATAGAGAAATTCGACGAGCGAGATGGGCTGGTTGGCGCCGTAGCGCTTGGAAAAGTCGTCGCGCGCGAGCAACTGGGCGACGGTGACGTGCGCGGAAAGGCGGATGACATCCTCAAACTTCATTTCGCCGAGCCATTCAGAGTTGAAGCGGACTTCGGTTTTTTCAGGGTCGAGGATTTTGAAAATCTGTTTTTTGTAGCTCTCGGCATTTTCGAGCACCTGTTCCTTCGAGAGCGCCGGACGGGTGACGGATTTGCCGGAGGGGTCGCCGATCATACCGGTGAAGTCGCCGATGATGAAAACAACGGTGTGTCCCATGTCCTGAAATTCGCGCAGTTTGTTCAGCCCAACCACGTGGCCGAGGTGAATGTCCGGCGCGGACGGATCGGCCCCATATTTGATGCGGAGTCCCCGCCCCTCTTTAGCGGCGATTTCCAGTTTTTTCTTTAGTTCGTCGGCGGAAAAGAGATCCACATGACGGGCGGTCAAAAAGTCGAGTTGTTGTTCAATATTCATAGCTGAGAATTAAAACTTAAAAACCTGTATGCCGCAAGCATACAGGTCTGAAAGCCACCCGCCGGGAGGGTCTCGCTTATTCCCAATCCACGACTAAGCTGCTGTAATAGGTGGTGTCGGTCTCTTCGCGACCGCCTTCCGGCATACTGTTGTAGTCATTGCGCAGACCGGCCCGGACTTTCCATAATTTCGAGTTGCCCAGTGGAAAGTCGATCCAGCTATTTTGAGTCAGCAGATAGTTGGCAAAATCCTGCAGCGAGGGAATAAAGGTCAGCTCATTATGGATCTCGAAGCGGTTCTCCAACCGGTAGAAATGCTGCAGGCCGAGATCCAGTCCGATGCTGTCCGTATCCGGAGAGCCGTCTTGGTAGGTTTCGTAACGATAGCTCAAGCCAGCATTTCCGCTCAGTTTATAGTGATCCTCATTGGCAAAGCGATAGCTCAGGCCGCCGGCAGTTACCGAGCGAAGTTTAATGTTTTCAAATTCATCCGATTCGAGTTCCTGACGAGCATACCAGCCCCAGGGATCATTGAAGTAGGACGTGTAGCGCATTCCGACTTTCCGCTCATCGACCGTTTTAGCGCCGTCGGTTTCCCGGCTGTCGTAGGAACCATAAAACTTCAGCTCATCTTCCTTGCCGGTCAGTGTGGCGGAAACCGTTGCGCCCATGCTTTTCTCGTCCGTATTGCCGGACTTCCCGCTGACATTAGCCGTAGCCTGATATTTCCATTTGCGCTGCAGTCCGGCCACGGCCTGTTCGCGGGCGAGAATCTCCGGGTCCTGCCCCGGCTCGATCCACCCTTGACGAACAGAGGACAGCGGAGCGCTGAGTACACCATCAATACCTGAAATACTCACCTTGCCCTGCTCGGAAGCGGAAACGGTTCCAGGCATCACAGCACCACTGGCCAGACGCACAAAAACCGGTTCATCGGTTGAAAAGCCTGTCACCTGCGCGCGATCGACCTGAAGAGTTCCCGCAAAACCGGTCTCCAGTTCAATAACAGCCTCTGTGATAAAGGTGATTTTGCCTTTCAACACGGTTCCGTCCTGAATCAGGACCTCATCAGCAAACAGGCTCGCGGTGAGCGACAGACAAACGATAAACAACCTCTTCTTCATAAAGTCTCCCGTTCATTTCATCGACGGTACAGACCAACCAGGCCAGCGACAAGTAAAAGAAAAGGCGCCCCGAGAGAACTCAGGACGCCTTTCGCAATCAGCTTTGTAACTGATTATTCCGACTTGTCGCCGGGGTGCCACTCTTCGCCGCCGCCGAGATTAAGATCATCGAATGCAGAAGAGAGATCCACGAGCTCTTCACCCGGTTTGAGGCCGGTGAGAAGATCATCGCTGATTTCGAAGTCCTCATCCGCGATGGACGCGGCTTTAATGCTCAGGCCGATGCGGTGTTCAACCGGATCGATCTTCACAATGCGGGCTTCAACTTCATCGCCGATGTTCAGAACATCTTTGACCTTTTCAACGTGCTCGCCGCTGATCTGGCTGATGTGAACGAGGCCGTCGATACCGTCTTCAAGTTCAACAAACGCACCGAAGTTGGTGAGCTTGGTGACTTTACCGGTGATCTTCTGACCTTCTTTGTACACGTCGGTGATCCGTGCCCACGGATCTTCCTGCGCCTGTTTGAGGCCGAGGGAGATACGCTGGGTGGAGGCATCGATTTCGAGAACGATGGTATCCACTTCGTCGCCTTTGTTGAGGACTTCGGACGGGTGGTTGATTTTGCGGGTCCAGCTCATGTCGGAGACATGAATCATGCCGTCCACGCCATCTTCGATTTCCACGAAGGCACCATAGGAGGTGAAGTTGCGGACTTTACCATGGACCAGCGAGCCGATCGGGTATTTAAGCGCGGCAACTTCCCACGGATTTTCTTCGATCTGGCGCATGCCGAGAGAGATTTTCTTGTCGTCGACGTTGACGCTCAGAACAACCGCATCAACTTCTTCGCCGACTTTCATCACGTCAGAAGCGCGCTGAATGCGTTTGGTCCAGGAAATTTCGGAAACATGAACGAGACCTTCAACACCCTCTTCGATCTGAACGAATGCACCGTACGGAGCGAGGCTGACCACTTTGCCGTGGATGCGGGTTCCGACCGGATATTTCTGATCGATGTCTTCCCACGGATTGGAGAGGGTCTGCTTGAGACCGAGCGAAATGCGCTCTTTTTCCAGATCAATGTCGAGAATCATCACTTCGAGTTCGTCGCCCACTTTGACCATTTCAGTCGGGTGGTTGATGCGGCCCCAGCTCATGTCGGTGACATGCAGCAGACCGTCGATACCGTCGAGGTCCACAAACGCACCGAAGTCGGTGATGTTTTTAACAAACCCTTTGCGGAGCTGACCGGTTTTGATGTCAGCCAACAATTTGAGTTTCTGCTCACGGCGGGACTCTTCGATGATTTCACGGCGGGAAACCACGATGTTCTTGCGCTCTTTGTTGATTTTAAGAATTTTGACTTCGAGCGTTTTGCCCATGTAGTCGTCGATATTACGGACCGGCATAACATCCACCTGCGAGCCGGGCAGGAATGCATCAGCGCCGATATCGACGATGAAGCCACCTTTGATGGCGCGAGTGATAGTTCCTTCAACGACGCTGCCTTCTTCGCACTCGTTAACGATGTGATCCCATTTGCGCTGCTGTTCAGCACGTTTTTTGCTCAGCACGACCATGCCGTGTCTGTCTTCAAGACATTCGAGTAGCACTTCGACTTCAGAACCGACCGCGAGGTCTTCGAGGTTTTCGAATTCGTGTCCGTCTACAATCCCTTCAGATTTGTAGCCGATATCGATGAGAACTTCGCCGTCTTGGATGCGGAGAACTTTACCGGGAACGATTGAGCCGGTGGTGAAGTCCTTAAGGGTGTTGGTGTACATTGCGTCGACTGCCGCGGCGTCCATGCCGATGGTAAGGCTGTCGGTGTTAGTTGTTTCTTCCATGGTTTTCGGTTTTCCAATTTTTTGTCCGGTGACAGTCTGCCGGCCTTAGTGCCTGCGCCCCGTCCCGGGGTTATTTTCTTCTCTTGCGGAACGCTCACGATCACTCGATCGGTTACATCACATCTCCGCATTTCAAAAAGAGTCGAAATAGTAGATGTTTACCCAATAAACACAAGGGTTAAATACGGTTTTTGAACCGCGAATGGACGCAAATAAACGCGAATGTTTTTGAGACAAAAAAGGCCCGAACAGGAACCTCCAAAACGACAACACTTTTTCACCACAAATTAACACCAATATACACAGATTCTAATCGGTGTTTATCGGCGTGCATCCGTGCTTTTTAAAAGGTCTCGTTATCGCCGAGGTAACGCCACTGACCGGGGGGAAGGTTGCCGAGCTGGACGTTTCCAATGCGGACGCGTTTAAGCCCAACTACTTTGATACCAACGAGTTCACACATGCGGCGGATCTGGCGTTTTTTGCCTTCGCGCAGAATAAAGCGCAGCTGATCTTCGTTCTGCCAGCTGACTTTAGCGGGCTTGAGCGGCTTACCGTCGAGGCTGAGGCCATGGTTCAAAAGTTTTAGGCCCTTCTCAGACAGTTCGCCGGTGACGCGCACGAGATATTCTTTGTCGATGGACGAATTTTCGCCGATGATTTTTTTGGCGATGCGTCCGTCTTGCGTGAGAATGAGCAGTCCGTTGGAATCGATATCGAGCCGGCCGGCGGGAGCGATTCCGCGAAGCTGCCCGGGATTGAACCGTCTGGACGACCTATCGTTACTCCATCGTGATGAAGCACTTATGAGCCGGACGGCGGGTTTGTAGTTTTTCTCGGCCTGGCCGGATACATAGCCGACGGGTTTGTTGAGCAGGATGGTGACCTGGGTATTCTGCTGCCGGTGCCCTTCCCCGGCGAGCTCGATTTTGGCATCCGGAGAAACTTTTGTTCCGAGCTCGCTGATTTTCTGTCCGTCGACAAAAACAAGGCCCTGCTCGATGTAGTGATCGGCTTCGCGGCGGGAACACATTCCGCGCTGCGCCATAATTTTAGATAGTCGTTTTTTTTCCATAATTTTTGACAGGATAACAGGATGGACAGGATCTAGAAAATTTTTAACCACTAATTCACACTAATCGACACTAATTTTGAAAGCGTGATTAGTGATAATTAGTGTGAATTAGTGGTTTAAGTAAAAAAAAGGCCCTGTTCGATTTCTCGAACAGGGCTGAAAAAGGTGAAGGCCGTCTGGATTGCTCCAAACGGCCTTCATAGATCCGGCAGTGTGCTACTCTCCCGAGGTCAACTCCTCAGTACCATCGCCGCTGAGAGGTTTAACTTCCGTGTTCGGAATGGGAACGGGTGGGTCACTCTCGCCATAACCACCGGAAAAGTGGTTGTTGCGCATTCGCAACTAAAAATTAATTGCATAGATTAGATTACTGCACAGCATATGTGCCGTTAAAAAAGTAAAGATTAAGCCGCACGGCTAATTAGTATTGGTCAGCTTCACTCCTCGCGGAGCTTCCACACCCAACCTATCAACGTCCTAGTCTAGAACGAGCCTTTAGATCTCTTACGAGATAGGGAAGTCTTATCTTAGAGGGGGCTTGGCGCTTAGATGCTTTCAGCGCTTATCCTTTCCGAACATAGCTACCCAGCGATGCTCCTGGCGGAACAACTGGAACACCAGAGGTTCGTTAATCCTGGTCCTCTCGTACTAAGGATTAATCTCTTCAAACTTCCTGCGCCC
>JACKQG010000747.1_pt1 | contig 46300 bp, 40 predicted proteins | sample 8237621 | NCBI WGS metagenome assembly JACKQG01 (sample SAMN15677084, study PRJNA649215) | marine metagenome | biome: marine; feature: Black Sea; material: saline water; isolation source: suspended particulate matter (SPM) from the Black Sea western gyre | collected 2013-06-09/2013-06-10 | depth... | reverse complement strand
TACCCACGATGCCGTGCCGCGCTGGAGTCTCTCCCGTCAGCATCGATGCTTGAGCAGTCGTGGTGACAGCAGGCAATGGAGACGTAATGGAAGAAACCGACCCCTGATTTAAGAAATCGTTGAGGCAAGACATTTGCGGAACGTCTTTATGGCGCATGCCAACAGCGATGGCGACGACCAGTTTCATCGTGGACGATTTTTCAAGAGCAACTTTCCTCCTGCAATCCCTCATCTTCTTCGAGGGCACCCACCTCTGCATGAGTGGGAAAGAGTTCAGCAACGATTCGACGGAAATCTTCCGCGTCCTTCGCTACTGTGATTTCTGAACGAAATGCTCTGGCTCCAGGTATCCCACCCAGATACCGGGCTGCGAATTTCCGCATCAATACGGTTCCGAATGGATCTCCATGGAGTTCCACCAGTTGTCCATGATGCCGCAGAAGTTGTTCTTTCTGTTCCTCCAGTTCAGGAGGGGCGGGAATCGGTTCTCCACGCAGGGCTGCCGTAATCTCACGGAACACCCACGGGGCACTGAGGCATCTTCGTGCCACCATCACGCCAGCCGCACCGGTATTTTCCAGAGCCTCTAACGCACTCTCCGCAGATGAGACATCTCCATTGGCGATGACAGGTATCGAAACCGTTTCAACAACTTCTCGTATCCTAGAATGATTGACGGGTATTCCGTATCCATCTTTCGCCGTTCTTCCATGAACGGTAAGACCGACGGCACCCGCACTCTCCACTGCTCTCGCCACGTCACAAGCAGTGATCAATTCTTGTTGAGGACCCAATCGTATTTTTGCTGTTACGGGAACCTCTCCGGCCCCTCGAACGGTCGCTTCTACCATTCTTGCAATCGTCGCAGGATCTCTCAGGAGCGTTGCACCGGCGCCCTGCTTGCCCATGATTCGTTTTTTGGGGCAGCCAAAGTTGAGATCGATGATAGAGATCCCCAGATCAACCAGACGTCGTGCGGCTTCTTCGACCATCTCCGGCTCACGATCCCAAAGTTGCACTCCCAAAGGGCGAGGCTCATCTTCGACTCCAAAGAGACGCTCCGGAGAAATAGTCCCTTTGACCCAACCCCCCGCAGAGACCATCTCTGTGTACATCAAACCACACCCACCCAGTTCACGAACCAATCGGCGAAAAACGAGATCGGTAAATCCAGCAATCGGCGCTTGAAGAACCGGTGTCTCCAATTCCAAAGATCCCAGTTTCAATTTCTGGGGCCATGTCTGGACTGTCCCCTCTTCAGTGGAAGAGGGCGACGTACCCGGCGGTAGTGAAGGAGGAGTTACGAGATCTGTCACCGATTCAACTTTCATTCCTTGGTTGGTCGACCTGCGTCCATGAAGTTTGGCTGTTCATGAAGTTCGGGGTTCTCCCTAGAGGGTATCGATTTCTGAGCCCCAGTGCCAATCACTGTTGAGGAAGCTTCCGATAGAATTCTGCGACATTCTTGACTGCCACTCACGAAGACTCCACGGTTTCGTCCTCGCTGATCCTCGCATGGATTCGAGGGAGCACCTCCCTCCCTGTTCAGCCCTCATTCATGAGCGGCTCCGGCCTATCCGGTGACTTGTTCCGACCTCAGAGAAAGCGCCTCCAAGAGTTCAGCCTCACCGATATCTTCTTTTCCTGCCAAATCTGCAATTGTCCGGGAGACTCTGAGAAATCGAGTCCAAGAGCGGATAGAAAAGACATTCTCAGACTCGATCTGACGTAAAAGACTTCGCCCTCCAGAACTGAGACGCAGCCAGCGATCCCGATCTGCCCATTCCAAAGATCGATTGGTCCCCGGTTGTGCCCGACGAGTCATTTGCTGGCGAGCCTCAAGAACTCTCTCCAGAATCTGAGCGGAAGATTCCGCTGCTGTGGAAGAAAGACCATCTGCCAAAAAGGAAACGGGCTCCCTCTCCAAAACCACACGCAGATCAAATCGATCCAAGAGCGGCTCCGACAAACGTCGAGAATATCTTTGATGGTCAGCGGCTCGACAACGACACTTTTTGCGCCCCCCTCCTCCACAAGGACAAGGGTTCATCGCGGCGACCAATAAAAACTCTCCAGGGAATGTGATCGTTCCACTCGCTCGAGACAAAGTGATGCTGCCCTCCTCGAGAGGCTCCCTCAATGCTTCAAGAGTTGCGGCAGAAAGTTCAGGAAACTCATCCAGAAACAAAATTCCCCTATGAGCTCTCGAGATTTCTCCAGGAATAGGAGGGGATCCCCCTCCTATTAATCCCGCCGCTGTGATGCTGTGGTGAGGGGAGCGAAATGGGCATTTCGTATTTAGAAATGTCGTCGATATCGCTCCCTCACTCCTCTCATTGCCCCTCTCATCCGAACACTCTTCAGAAGAGCGTGGAATCGTGCTCGACGGTTGAGATTCATCCCACGATGATTCATCCCACGATGATTCATCCCACGAAGATTCATCCCACGAAGAATCTCCAGACAGTTCTGTCACCTGAAAAACCTCGAGGGCATGTTCGCGACTCAACCTCGGCAGGAGTCCCTGTAATCGGCGAGCCAACATCGATTTTCCACAACCAGGGGGGCCCACCAATAAGAGAGGATGCTCTCCTGCAGCACAGATTTCGAGAGCTCTTCTTCCTCGTAACTGTCCTTGAACCTCGGACATATCCGGAAGTGAAGACAAGTCCCGCTCCTCGCGCTCGTGATCACTCCCCACAGACTCCGCCCTAGAAATAGGATGTTCAGTCTGTTGGAACTCTGTACTCGTCTCCTTTAACTCTGTACTCGTCTCCTTTAACTCATCGACCACCTGCTCCAAACATTGGGCAGCTCCAATTTGAATGGGGAATCTCACGACTTCCTTCGCCAAGGTCACATATCGAGAAGGCACATAGATACGAGGACCGGGTACTTCTTTTTCGGGTTCGACGAAATGCACCTTCTTCATGATCGAATGCTCGGCAATCGCACGAATGATGCTCAAACCTCCTCTGATCGATCGGATTCTTCCATCCAAAGCCAGTTCTCCCACGAAAGCCTGATTCCGAAGTCTCGATCTTGATATTTGGCCACTCTCGACCAAAATTCCGATAGCGATCGCCAAATCGAGTGTCGATCCGTCCTTGGCCCGTGCGGCCGGAGCCAAATTGATCACGATGCGATGACGGTCGGGAAAGACGAACCCTGAATTCTCGAGCGCAGAACGAATACGCTGTCGAGATTCTCGTATCCCGGGGCCCGGTAAACCCGTGATGACAAATGCCGGCAAAGCAGGGATCAGATCGACCTCGACTTCGACAATACGTCCCTGAAACCCTGCCAAATCCCCGGAAAATAGACGGAACGCCATGAGTGACTCCTGCGTTTCAGTGATAACCCGCACATTCCCGGCAGAAATCGTTTTCTGTCGGTCTCTGGATAAATTTCGTCCTTGTTGCGCAAACTGTTCTGAGTACCGATTTCTGAACGCTGCGTGGAATCATCTTCTTCAGGAGGCCTGTTCAACGATTTTGAGTAAGACCCTCACCCCTCCTGCTCTCTGATCAGACAGTCTCCCCCCGAATATGGGTGTTCTGGTTCTTCTGGCGTTGAGGGGCTATACTTCAGCCACTTCCCAAGGAATGACCAGCCCAGGTCGTCGTGGAAATTTTCAAGGACCCACACCTGCTCCACCATGAAGGGGGCCCCATGCCATTTCTCTGGTCCAAGATTTCAACTCAAAACGCATCTGACTCACGATCCGAGATCTCGAGATCCGCTCAAACGGGTATTCCTGCGTTTGCATTTTCAGTTTCAGGCTGGCTCCTCTGCGGGGTTCTGATCCTCGGAATCTTGTCTTGCTCGACCACTGAAAGCCATGCTGCAGTAGCGCCGTATTCGGACGGCAAGGTCAGCAAAATAGTCGATCGACACGCCGGAGGTGATCTGGATCAAATCTGGAAGGGATCCACCGAATTAGAACGTCTCGGTGATGACTCCATCGGTGAGATTCAAGGGCTTCTCGGCCATGAAAATACGGGAGTCCGATTGATGGGAGCAAAAGCACTGCTCTCGCTAGGCGAGCTCGACGGCATACGCGATATTTTACTCAAGATCGTGAATAACGCCGACAACGACTCTTCAGAACGCAGCTCTGCTCTCTACCTATTGGGTGAGTTCAATGACAAAAAGACCACAGAAGGCCTTCGAGGAATGGTCGAGAATCTCAAAGGAGATGCTCTTCTAAGAATCGAATTAGGCCGTGCTCTCTACAAGGTGTCGAAGGATCGCTCTGAAACGAGAGCTCTTCTGCAACCACTCCTCACTGTCGATGACTCCTTAGCGCGCACTGGGGCAGCACTCGTCCTCGCAGAACTCGGCTTCATGGACGGGGATGTGAAACGGGTACTGAGATCGATAGAGTTGGAGCCATCTCGCCAAGGAACACTCGCACGCTTGCTGCTTGCCCAAGACAATCTTCTTCGAGCGATCGAAAATGAACAAGATGCCAGCCCCCCTGAAACAGATGCAGAAAAGGAACTGGAAGCGTCACGAAGAATGGCAGCCGCCCAGTTAGAAATCCTTTCTCTGGAAAAAGCGATCTCTGATAAGGATGTTCAGATTCAGAGACTTCAAAGACGGGGCTCTCGAAACGGGGGCGGACATCCTCTCCTCGACGAGCTGCTTCAGCGCATCGAGCGATTCTATGTCGACCCAGCCTTGGTTGACCAAGAAGAACTGATCAGCGAAGCGGCCAAGGGAATGGTCGCGAGCCTTGATCCCTTCTCATCTTTCATGGACGTCGATGATACAAAAGAATTCTACGAAGGTATCAGCGGGATTTACGCCGGGATTGGCGCACAAGTTCAAAAAGACCTCGATACCGATACTCTAAAAATCATCCGCCCCATCTACAAAGGCCCCGCCTATCGCGAAGGCATGATCAGCGATGACCTCGTCGTCGAAGTTGACGGGATTCCCACGAAGGGAAAACCGCTCGATGAAATCGTCAAGGGCCTCAAAGGGAAGCCCGGGACGCCTGTGACTCTCAAAGTGGTTCGCAGAGGCTGGCGAGAAGCCCGAGACTTTATCGTGACTCGGGAAACGATCCAGCTCGACTCGGTGCTCCATCAAATGCTACCGGGAGACATCGGATACGTGTCATTGGCCCAGTTTGGAGATACGGCTGTCGCAGAAGTGTTTGCGGCCCTCGATGATCTCGAAACCCAGGGCATGCGTGGCTTGATCCTTGACCTGCGAAGAAACCCCGGTGGATATCTTGAATCTGCGGTCAAGCTTGTGGACGAGTTTGTCGATGACACCTCAATGCCGATCGTCGCTCAAAAATCAAAGAGTGGCATCTTTGAAAACTCTGAACGCTTTGCCACAGAAGGAAAACGTCAGGATTACCCCATGGTAGTCCTCGTTGACGAATCCAGTGCCAGTGCGTCAGAGATCGTTTCAGGCGCACTGCAAGATTTCAAGCGCGCGAAACTGATCGGTAAAAAGTCTTACGGAAAGGGAAGTGTCCAAAGACTTCTTCCCATGTCCCGACAGATTCAAACTCTTCTGGGTGGAGAATCGACTCTTCGTCTCACCGTTCAACGCTACTACCTCCCGAGTGGTCGCTCGATTCACACCGAAAGAGACTCCGACGGAAAGATTGTTACAGAAGGTGGCGTTTCTCCTGATCTCGAAGTGAGCTTGAAAGAGATTCCTCTTTGGAGAGCCGAAGCCGTTGGGAAAATGATCGACGAAGAAGCCTTCAAAGTCTGGATCGATGAGCACGCAGAAGAAAATGAGGAACTGATTTCAAAAATCATCCTCGAAGGTACGGGAGAAAATGGCCTGGAATACCCCGGATTCGCTGACTGGCTCGCAGGATACAAAGATTCGGGCGTGACTGAAGAAGACGCCCGCAATGGTCTCAGAAGTCGCCTCCGTCGTCGTGAAGAAGATCGCCGAGGACAACAGTTCGCATGTGACTTCGTAGAAGACCTTCAACTCCAAGCGGCCATCGTTGACATCTTGGCCAGCCTAGGAACAGAGCTTTCAACGATTCCTCAATACAACAAGATTGAGAATGAATCACCGGACGAGAAAGAGACGGAACCCGAAAGTCTTTAGTCTAAAACTGTAGATCAAAAAAAGCCCTGCTGCGCGATTGCGCAGCAGGGCTTTTTCATAGGTCAAAACACGGTTAAACATGATTCGTCAAAAAAACGTTTTGGTTAATCATCTTCCCTGAAAGTCTCATGACCACGTTTCTTCAGATCACTTATTTTCTTTGCCAAGATTCCGGCTGTCTCGACGTCCCCCTCTAGAAGTGCTTTCTCGATCAAGCACCACTGTTCGAGCGTAGAGACGATTCCCATTCGATACCCTTTGAGCATCTCAGCCTTCTCTTTACCCTCGAGAGCTTCAACGACTGCAGGGATATACCTTTTAGCAGCCAAGGTCGATTCCTGCGCTTTTTGAACATGCTTCAGAGCTTCTTTTGCATCACTTTTACGTAAGGCTCTCCGAAAAGATTTCCCTGCAGATTTCATCCCCTTCATCGCTGTATCAATGGCTTCGTCACCACTGGGAGTACTTTCTTCTTTAGTATTCGCAGAATCTTGGGCTTTCAGGAAACCTGCTCCTGTAGTCCCTATCACTGGAAGAGAAAATACAACGACTAAGCTCAGGATCGACAGCAACCAACCCCAATGGATTTGGTGGGCATTCAACAAAACATACCTTCTTTCAATAAAGAAACCCCTCGTGGATTCTCAACAGTATTCACGCCATGGCTTGACCAATAGCTCCTCGGGATCCCGAATTTTCCATAAAGCATCGACGAAAAGATTCGCAGCCTGAACGTTCGTCAACAATCCAATACCGTAATCAACGGTCTTGCGTCGTACCAAATACCCACTGGTCAAATCTTTTCTCTCGAGGCTCCTTGGGATATTGATAACAAGGTCTATCAAACCCTTCTCGATCGCCTCAATCGCATCCATGGGAATATCGTCCCCAGTGAATTCGTCGTCTCTGAGCGGCATCCTCAAAGCCTTGGTGTCGATATCATTTTCTTTGAGGAAATCATGGGTGCCTTTTGTGGCGTAGACGGGAATATCGAGAGATTGAAGTTTGCGGGCGCTTTCTAGGAAATCGACTTTGTCTTCAATCTTTCCAGTGGTCAAAAGGATTCCCTTTTTAGGCAATTTGAATCCTACGGAAAGCATCGCCTTGAGATAGGCTTCCTCAACATGATCACCTAAGCAGGCAACTTCTCCTGTAGAAGCCATCTCGACTCCCAGAAGAGGGTCTGCCCCCTTCAATCGGGAAAAGGAGAACTGCGGAGCCTTCACTCCTACGAAATCAAACTCGAACGCAGACTTGGCAGGAGGATCGACCTTCTCCCCGAGCATGCAACGAATCGCATATTCGATGAAGTTCTCTTTCAGAATCTTCGACACGAAGGGGAAGGAACGGGACGCACGAAGATTACACTCGATCACTTTGATGTGATTGTCCCTGGCAATGAATTGAATGTTGTAAGGCCCCGTAATATTCAGAGCCTCAGCAATCAACTTTGATATTTTTTTGATACGACGAGAAGTTTCGAGGTAAAGACGCTGCGAAGGGAAAACCATCGTAGCATCTCCCGAGTGAACTCCAGCATTTTCCACGTGCTCACTAATGGCATAGCAAACAACTTTGCCGTCCTGAGCAACGCCGTCCCATTCAATCTCTTTAGCACCAGCGATAAATTTGGAGACCACAACGGGATGTTCTCTGGAAACATCAGCAGCGGCTTTCAGGTAGCTATCCATTTCATCATCAGAGTGTGCCACGCTCATGGCCGCGCCACTCAGAACATAACTGGGCCTGATCAGGACTGGATAGCCGCAGCCCTCAGCAAAGGACCGCGCATCCTCAACACTGGTCAGTTCTCGCCATTCGGGTTGATCGATACCAAGGTCGTCGAGCAAGGAAGAGAATTTTTCCCTGTTCTCTGCCCGGTCGATGTCTTCAACCTTAGTCCCGAGAACCTTGACTCCACGATTCCCCAAGGGAATCGCCAACTGGTTAGGAATCTGACCGCCGACACTGATCACGACCCCCTGAGACTGTTCACGCTCAAAGATGTCGAGAACTCGTTCGAGACTCAACTCCTCGAAGTACAGACGATCACAGGAGTCATAATCCGTGGAAACGGTCTCCGGATTATAATTGATCATCACAGTTCGATGGCCGCTACGACCGAGGGCCTGAACCGCATTGACCGCACACCAATCGAACTCCACGGAAGATCCGATTCTGTAGGCTCCCCCTCCCAATACGACGTAAGGAGCAGGATCTTTCGGCTCTACGTCATCTACAGATCCATTGTAGGTCATGTAGAGGAAATTGGTCTGGGCAGGATACTCCGCGGCCAAGGTGTCGATTTGTTTAACGACAGGCTTGATACCGAGAGACTCACGGCGATCGCGAACTTCGAGAGCCGCAGCGTATCCAGGAGCGATCTGTGTTTCTCGTTTCACTGCTCGCGAAATCTGATTATCACTGAAGCCCAATTCTTTGGCGCGTCTAAACAAGCCACTGGGCAAATCATTCAACCCGAACTGTCGAATATGCTGCTGACACGTCACGACTTCGAGAACTCGCTCCAAGAACCAAGGCGTGATATGGGTCAGTTGATGAATCTTCTCAACGCTCCAGCCTTTTCGAAGTGCTTCGCCAATCGCAAATATCCGTTCCTCAGTGGGAACGACCAAGAGCTCTTGGAGATTCTCCTCGGCGAAGTGATCACGGGCTGATACCAGCCCATGTGCGCCCACTCCCAACATACGGCAGGCTTTCTGAAGAGCCTCTTCGAAGCCACGGCCTATGGCCATCACTTCACCCACACTCTTCATTTCACTACCAAGGCTCGTAGAGACGCGTCTGAATTTCTTAAGATCCCAACGAGGCATCTTGATCACACAGTAATCAAGGGCAGGCTCAAAGCAGGATGCCGTGACTTGAGTGATACTATTGGGCACATCGATCAAGCAATGCCTCAACGCAAGTTTGGCTGCCACAAAGGCCAGTGGATAACCGGTCGCTTTTGAAGCCAGAGCCGAAGAGCGAGACAAACGTGCATTCACTTCGATGATTCGATATTCGTCACTCTGCGGATGCAATGCGAACTGCACGTTACATTCCCCGACGACTCCCAAATGCTGAATCAACCTGATCGATATCGAACGTAGTCGATGGTAATCACGGTCGCTCAGTGTTTGAGAAGGAGCAACAACAATACTCTCTCCAGTATGAATACCGAGAGCATCAATGTTTTCCATGTTGCAAACAGTGATGCAATTATTCATCGCATCCCGAACAACTTCGTATTCGATTTCTTTCCAACCCTCGAGGTACTCTTCAACCAAGATTTGCGGAACGGTTGCGAGGGCGTTTGTCGCCATGTCCTTCAGTTCCTCGACATTTCTGGCGATTCCGGAGCCTTTACCCCCCAATGAGAATGCCGAGCGAACCATGACGGGAAAAGAAATCTCCTCAGCGGCTTCTAAAGCACTCTCAAGATCTTCACAAGCACGGCTTCGAGGAGTATCCATACCAATGGAATGCAAAACCTCTGCGAACAGATGTCGATCTTCGGTGGTACGAATCGTATCGAGAGGTGTACCGAAGACTTCCACTCCATGCTTTTCTAAAATACCGAGATCGTCTAATTCGATGCCGCAGTTCAGCGCTGTTTGACCACCGAATGAGAGTAGCAAACCATCGGGTTTCTCTCTTTCGATGACACGCTCCACGAAGTGAGCATTTACAGGGAGGAAGTACACCTCGTCTGCCAAATCTTCACTCGTTTGAATTGTTGCAATATTCGGATTCACGAGGACGGTTTTAATTCCTTCTTCCTTCAAGGCTTTGATCGCCTGAGATCCAGAATAATCAAACTCGCCTGCCTCACCGATTTTGAGAGCCCCACTTCCAAGGATCAAAACCTTACGAGGTTTTAGTACTTCAATGTTTTCATGAGAGGTCTTATTCATCGTGCAAACTCCAGCAAAAGATCGAAGAGACCTTCCGCATCCCGTGGGCCGGGATTCGCTTCAGGATGAAATTGAACTGAAAAGAAGGGCTTGGAAGAATGCCGAACACCTTCATTGGAAGCGTCATTCGCATTTCTATACCACTCTTGCCAACCGGCAGGAGGATTTGATCCGTCAACGGCATATCCATGATTCTGACTTGTAACGTAGCACCGGCGACTTCCTACTTCATAGCAGGGTTGGTTTTGTCCTCTATGCCCAAAGTCGAGTTTGTAGGTATCAAATCCAGCGGCGAGAGAGAGCAACTGATTTCCAAGGCAAATCCCCATGAGGGGTCTATTCTCGCCCAGAGCGCGGCTCACCATTTCAACGGTTTCCTCGGTCATCTTGGGGTTTCCAGGACCATTGGAGAGCAAGACAGCATCTGCTTTTTCGGAGACAAAGTCATGATTCCAAGGAACTTGAAGAACGTCCGCACCCCGTGCAATCAGGGATCGAACAATACTTGTTTTTGCTCCGCAATCGACAAGTACAACTCGGGGAGCTCCAGTGACACCACTGCTATGAAGAATAGGTTCGGAGCAGCTCACCTCTGCGACAACATTCACCGATCCAGGATCATGGCACGGTGCATTTTGAACCTCATCTCGATTGGAACTTCCTTCAACGAGAAGTCTTCCTTTCAAGGATCCAAACTGACGTAAGTGCTGAGTCAGTGCTCGAACATCCACGCCCTCGATACCGGGCACTCCTTCTGATACCAGCCAGTCATCCAGCGATTGGCTAGAGTTCCAATGGCTGTAATCTCTGGAGAGTCTCTGGACGACCAACGCTTGGGCCTGAATCCGAGAAGATTCGAACCCTTCTTGTATCTGCAGATCGGGGTCTCTTCTCGGTACTCCATAATTTCCAACAAGTGGATAAGTCAGAGTTAAGAGCTGTCCCCTATAGGATGGGTCCGTTAATGATTCCGGATAGCCGACAAGCCCGGTAGCAAAAACAACCTCACCAGAAATAGATTTTAATGCACCGAAGGCAAAGCCTTCAAAACGCACACCATCTTCAAGTTCCAGAGCGGCTGATCGACCCGGTTGCCACGAGACGATGTCAGTCGACGTCAGTCCCGATGCCGCAGAAATATTTGCCGCAGAAATATTTGCTGCAGAGTCGTTTTGATTCAATGTTGGGTCCCCCAAGATGCTGCCTTCCGCCAAGAAGAGTCCAATGACCAGCAAAGGTTTTAATGAAGGATCTTATTCAATCCTTCTTTAAGCTCTCTGAGGCCCTTTGATCACTGTTCAAAGAGGGCCTCAAAAGACTCCTGAAAAGCCTGAAAATGCTGGTCAGGAATCTAATGCAGATCCTGAGGATCAGAGTTTAAAAGCGACTTCCGCCCGGCGAAAGGCACCCGTCAAATTTGATTAAAATTTCCATCCGACCAGAGCCCCACTTCTCCCTGTTGTGCCCCTGTCCCTCCGATAGCTGAACAAGTTCATATCTGAGGCACTGCAGCGGGTATCTGACCAGATAGAAGTCGCTGGAAGGCCAGTATTTATAAGGGTTTCGTGTAATATGGCCCGAATATCCAAAGTCCCGTCCTGACAGGCCAAATCCGCCCCAGGTAGACCAGAAACGGCGACCAGAACCTCTTCCCCTACGGGATACTTCGCCCCACAGATTCCTGGAGAAATCATCGCCAAAAGATCTTTTGCCGGTCCCATCTCGGCCAAAAGTGCAGTTAAGGCCCCCGAAGCCACGCCTCGCCAACCACAATGAGCAACCCCTGCTTGTCGGAGTTGAGGGTTCACGAGCGTCACGAGAGGGCAATCTGCGGTCAGAGATAAAACAAAGACTCCAGGAGTCTCCAGAAGAACCACGTCATACCCGGCAAAATGAACAGACGGACTCAAAAATCCTTCGCCACCATCGGATAGTTTTGGTTTCAGAATCTCTGCGGCATGCACCTGTCCTGGCACAATAATTTGTTCAGAGGAGACCTTGGCGGAGTCTGCGAGACGTTGTCGGTTTTCCCGAACGTCTTCAAGCTTATCTCCTGTTGAAAATCCCAAATTCAGAGAATCGAAGGGCGCAGAACTGACTCCACCATGACGGTCTGGAAAAATAGCAACGAAGCCGTCGAGGTCATGGGTGGCTCTGAAATCACAGGCCATGTCGACGGTCTTCAAATCTCTGTTGTCAGAATTCACGCTAAGCAACTTCGGGAGAAATCCCCTGTTCCCGAATCAACGGCAACACGAACTCTCGCAATAAGGTTTTAGTCACGGCAGCCATCGGTACGGAGAGAAGCATCCCCAACAACCCAAACCATTGAGCAAAGATCATGAAGGTGACGATGACTGTGACAGGATGAAGCCCCGCTTCTTCTCCTAAGAAACGTGGAACCAATACAAAGCCCTCAATCATTTCCATCGCGCCAAACACTCCGGCAGTCAGTAGCAAGAGAGTGATTTCATGGTACTCAAACCAACAAATACCCAGTGCAGGTATCATGGCGAGCCAAACTCCCACATAAGGTAACAGTGATAAAAACCCTGCAGCAAAGCCGATGAGGAATCCGTAAGGAACACCTATCAAAATCAAGGCGAGACCGGTCATGACTCCTTTGATGATGCAAACGAGAAGACGCCCCCTGAAAAAACCCGACAATATGCCATGAATCTCTGAAGCAACCTTTTCGACACGTGGGCGAGAACCCGAAGGAATCCACAGACGCCAGCGAGCCAACAACGGATCGATTTCGAGCAGGAAAAAGAAGACGTATATCGGGACGAGAAGCAGCCAATTGCCAAGTTCGAGTAGTCGGCCGAATGCACTAGGTCCAGAATTTTCTTCATTTCCCTGGTCCACATCCGAGTTCAGATCAGGGCCCGATTGCGAACCGAGCAGCCACGCATCGAAGACTCGCCCCAAGGATCCGTCGAGAGTAGATTCTACTTTTTTGGCCAATGCTTCATCCGGGTTTTCATCAGCACTACTCGCGTACTTTTTGATCACCTTGTCTTTCCAACGCTGGAAACCAAGAGCGACTCCCGGGAATTTCTCATGAAGTAAAGATTCGGCTTCTACAAACCAGCCGGGATCGAGACGATCATTACCGTTACGATCGAAGTACCAAACCGTGGGTAACCCTGACATCGTTTCTTTTTTAAGATCTGTATAGCCGAGGCGTTCCACTGCCTGACTTTCATCAACAGCTTCTGTGCGCGGCTCTCCCATGGTTTTCTGAGCCAGAGAAATTCCTGCTCGAGCCAACATCACGGATCCACCCAAGAGAGCGCCAAAAGTCAAAATTCCCGCAACGATGAAAATGAGGACCACTGCCGGGAACCGCTTCATTCCCTTTCGTTCCAATGCGTCCGCCAAGGGATCTAAAATATAAGCAATGACGAATCCAGCCACGAGAGGGGCTAGAATTGATTTCAGAGAAAAAATCATCGCCAAGGTCACAAGAAGGACGACCGCAAGGATCAGCCCTCTCAGGAAACGCTGCGATACGATGCGATCCATTGGTCTTTCTCCTGACAATATTCCAACTGAGGCTCGATAGAGAATACCTCATGAAATGTCAGACCACCAAAACCACGATCAAAATCAGCGATTCGATCAGAGGCTCTTCTGCCCAGTAATTGGTGATCAATTAGGGCAAATACCATTGCCCCGATGTCTTCACTCACAACGATCCCCCAGGAATCAAACACGCAGCCGGCAAGACACCCGAATTCTTGGATGGCCAATTGACGTACTGATTCTAAGAGATCTCGTGCTGAAACATGCTGATGATCTTCAGGAGAGAGCGGAACATAGCTTTCGACATGATGAACCTGCCGAACGGCGTGGTCCAAAGTGTCAAAAAGGAACGCATAGGCCTCACGAGGATACTCCGGGTAAACACGGAGCAATCCATCTAGCCTTTGTTCTGGTTTCGGATCCGTCAACGGATCGCCTCCGGGTCCGGGCCCCACCGCGGCGTGCGGCATCCCGTATGGACCAACGAGGCGAATGGTAGAGATTCGAAAAGGAACGACAAGCGGTTATTTCGACTTACCGGCCTTGATTTGGAAATAAATTTGAACACCCCCATATGAGGCGTCTCAGACCCACTGACTCCCCAGTACCCGGGGAATTAGTTCTCTAATATTTTCAGGATTTTCGGAACGTAGCACCATCGCGGCGGCCTCCACGACAAGATCTGGAGAACCATATCGACCCAGATGCCCCGCCAAATGAGTCAGCATCAGAGCTCGGGTCGCTGCCACTTGTCGAGATTCCACAGTGTTTCCACGAAACGCCCAAATACCATTCCCCAGCAACTGGAGGGTCCTGTGGACAGAATCACGATCGAACGACTCACCCTCACGAAGGGTCAGAGCAACAAGATCTCTGGGGTCTGCTGGAATCTCACGCAGTAAACGGGAAAAGCTCTCTTCACCCCCACACCGCGTCAGCGCCTCTTCTAGTGCTAATGCCGCCCCGGGCCTCCCCCCCGTACCTCGATAGAGAAAAGAGGCTCTCTCTTCACTGATACCATGGCGGCCAAGAACCTCATGGAAGGAATCTCGACTCAGAGGTCCCAGGAGCCAACGTTGACACCGTGAAATGATGGTACCGAGAAGACTTGCCGGTCGATGAGAGACGAGAAGAAAATGCGTCTCTCCAGGAGGTTCTTCGAGAATCTTCAAGAGTGCATTGGCCGACTCTTCGCGCAATTGATCTGCGGAATCGATCAAGACCACTCGCCGACCATCGCTTCTCAAAGCGAGAAAAGAGAGAATCTCTCTCATTCGAGCGATTTCGATCGTCCCTCCCCCTTCAGAGGAGATCTCTAAATATCCCGGATGATTTCCCGAAGCGACCTTTGAGCAGGAAGGGCATTCACCACAGGCTCTAGGATCGGGGTCAGTCCCGGTTTCGGGCTGGGCACAGAGCAAGAGTCTCGCCCAGTTACGAGCCAATGTCCCCTTGCCAATTCCTTCTGGCCCACCGATCAGGTGAGCATGCGAAAGACGACCCGCTAAAAATCCACGGCCCCAACCCCGACGCATGTCTTCATGGCCAAAGATATCAGCCACATGATCCAAACCTTCTTGGGCATCCAAGTGTTCATTCATGATCGCTCCAGAGAGTTCAGGACCTCTTCAACAAGAGAGGCCACCTTCTCTTCAGATCCATCCGCTTCAATACGGTGAATCACATCTCCTGGCAATCCTTGGACACTTCGAAAAGCCTGAGCAGTTCTTTCGATCATTCCCTGACGAGACTCAAAGCGGTCCCCTTCTCTGGCACGAAGCTTTAATCGTTCCAGCAAGAGATCCGTAGGGACATCCATCACGAGATGCAGACAAGGACGACGCTTCCCTAAAATCAGGTGGCAAAGTTCGACGACACGTTCTTCACCCAATTCTCCGGCCATCCCCTGATAGACAATCGTTGAAAGATAAAATCTATCGGCAAAAACCCAAGCCCCGCTAGCGAGTGCGGGTTCGATCACTTCCGTGAGCAGTTGACAACGGGATGCTAAAAACAATAACGCTTCCCCTTCCGCTGTCATGGGAAGAGCGGCATCGAGAAGAAGAGTTCGGATCTTCTCTCCCAGTTCTGTGGATCCGGGTTCTCGTACCTGAATGACTCGTTCGCCACGAGATTCCATCACGCGAGCCAATCGCTCCATTTGAGTCGATTTTCCGCAGCCATCCGCACCCTCGAAGGCGATGAATCGGTTCATCATGAGAGAGGCACCTGAGCATCTGCCATATAAGAGGATCGAACAAAAGGACCCGAGAAAACCATGGGGAACCCTAATGATTCGCCAAACTTTCGCCACTCTTCAAATTGATCGGGGTGAATATATTCTTCCACGGGAAGACTTTGAGCTTCCGGCTGAAGATATTGACCAATCGTTACAATGCGGACACCAACCTCGTAGAGATCCTCCAACAACGATCGAACCTCTTCAGGTTTTTCACCCAGGCCGAGCATCAAACCGGACTTCGCCCACATTCGGGTTTTGCCGGACACCTCGCTGGCAGCGGCGACTCTTTCCAAAAGAGAGAGACTTCTTTCGTAACGAGCACCGGGGCGCACCCTTTTGTAAAGGGAAGGAACCGTCTCAATATTATGATTAAAGACTTCAGGACGCGCTTCGATGATGGGATCGATGGCAGCGAAATCTCCCCGAAAATCCGGTGTGAGAACTTCGACCTTTGCATCAGGCATCAACGATCGTATTTCATTGATGCAGCGAACGAAGTGATCACTCCCCTGATCAGGGAGATCATCTCTGTTCACAGAGGTCACCACGACATGCTTCAATCCTAATTCGAGTGCAGCCTCGGCGACCTTTCTGGGTTCTTCAGGATCCGGAGCACCCGGTACTCCTCCAGCGACAGAACAGAATGGACATGAACGAGTGCACTTTTCACCCAACACTAAGAAAGTCGCAGTCCCTCTCGACCAACAATGATTCCGATTGGGGCACCGAGCTTCTTCACAGATCGTGTTGAGAGATCTTTCGCCCAAAGAAGCTGCGGTCTTGCGACTGCCGGCCCCTTTCGACAAGGGCATGCGTAGCCACTCAGGAAGACGTTCACGACGCCAGCCCCTTGCTGTATCCGAGGACTCCTCTGATACAGAATCGGAGTGGCTGGAAGTGTTTTGTTTTGCCTGTTCTGGGGATGCCATCGATACCTCCGACGGGAGTGTTTATCCCGTTCAAGGCACACTAGCCGGGGAAGCCAGACTGGGCAAGAAGACGCACGAAGAGAAGGCCTATAGATTCAACTCTCGCTACGAGCCGAGATCACCTCAAGAAGATCTGGCATAGCGGCTTTCATGGCATCCCTGCCCGCCTCCACCAAACTGGACAGATCACTCAGATCGCTCCAAGATCTCTGCCCCACATGAGGCCTTACGACCAGATCAGCTTCCTGAAGTTCCTGTTCGGTCAGCCAATTGCGAGCGATTCCGGCAACCCGTTGAATCACCTGCATTCCACTCTCTTGGGATTCACATGTGGTCAAAGACCGGGAGGGGTCGATGGCCAGAACGACAGCATCAGGATCGAAGGCACGAGCGGCTGCGACAGGAACACTAGAAACGGCTCCCGCGTCGATCAATTGCATCCCATCAAATTCCACAGGCGGGAAAATCCCGGGGAGAGCACAACTAGCTGTGACAGCGGGAGTCAATGCGCCTTCGCGAAGGGTCACGAGGCGAGCTTCTTTGAGATCAAGGGCGACGATCTGGAGAGGAATACGACACTCTTCAAAATCGCCCTCCCCGATCAGCATCTCGACCAATTGTTCGAGGATGCCCTCATCGACAACGGAGGTTCTTCGCGCGAGGTGAGCCAAGTGCATTCCCCGACGAAACAAGGAACGCATCGCTTCCAAAAGGCCGGTTCTGTCATCGTTGGCAGCGGCGAGCATCATGCCGCCGATACGGAGGCTTCTGAATTCGGGAGAGGATAATATTTCGATGGCTCGAAGAGCCAGAATTGCGGCATCAGGATCTCGACACCAACGGGCTCCGGTGATCGCTCCGGCTGAGATTCCAGAGACGGAGCAGATCTCGATCCCCTCCTCCTCAAGTACCTGCAATGCACCAAAGTGAGCCAGTCCGCGGCTTCCCCCGCCCCCTAAAGCCACGGAGATCCGACTCATGACTCGCTATTCTCCCTGACCTGCAGAGTCGCGAAGATCGACAACGCGCAGCTCTTTCAACTGAGTTTCCATTCCCAATCTCTTCAACATTTCTTCCCGAGCAACCATCGAAACAGAACTGGGTCGAACCTCTGACGCATCAAGAATTTGACTCGCCAAAATATCAGGAAGGGTCGCTGAATCAGCCTCGTCTCTGATGCTGACCGTGACGTGCAACTCATCCACATCCAAGGGATCGTCATTTTTCTTACTGAGGACCACTTGCCACTCGTCTACCAAGGAAGAATCTGTCAACAAATCGGTGATGACATTCAAATTAACGAGTGTGCCTTTTATCTTGGTCAGTGACATATCGGTTTTATTGGATGCCCGGCTCAGGTCAGAAGCAAAACGGGGCACCGTTCTGCCGCAAGCAGGGCATGGCTCATGAGTCATGCCCCCATTGATCAGATCCCCAGTTCGGTAGCGCATGATCAAAGATCCTCGCCCATCGAGAGGGGTGTAGACCAACTCTCCTGTTTCACCATCCGGGAGACGCTCGCCAGTTTCAGGATCGACGATTTCAAAGAGATCCAGATCGGGATAGGTGTGAAACCCTGTTTCAACTCCACCCTGACACTCGATCCAGCATTTCTTGGATTCGGTAAAGCCAAGAACGCTGACCACCTTAGGATCTTTAGAGCCATTGCTCCGCAGAAGTTCTTCGAGCTTATCCCGATAACCCTTCGTGACTCGATCTCCTCCGAGGAAGAGTACTCGGATGGAAGAGAGATCTCTCCCCTCCTCGACACCCTGCTTGACCAGATGGTAGACGTAGCCAGGAATACCGGTGAGATGACTTGGACGCATCTTTTCGAGAGCTTTTAAAATACCATCGGTTCCCATCGCTCTTCCCCCACCGGTGTGAAGCGTGAAGAGCTCGTTGGCGATTCCGACACCATGAACTTGCCAAAAAGCCAAGTGCGGAGCATAGGGAAAAACGCTCACCAGTCGGTCATTGGAATTGTCGACACCAATCACTTCTCCCATGCGTCGTCCCGATTCCTGAAGAACATCGAGATCGTAACGACTGAGGAAAAAAGAAGTGGGAAGTGCTGTACGTCCTGTTGTAAAAAACGCCTGCACAGGACGATACTCTGTCCCCAGTCTTCGACGAACTTCTTCCCGGCCATGTCGCAGAGCAGTCCACATCATTCCGGCCTTCTGCAGAGGAGTCAGCACTTTGCGGACAGTTTCAGCATCGGGTTGCAATACGAATTGCTTGGGTTGATCTGGACTTTCCGCAGTGGGAGCGATGTCAGATTTTGACGAGAAAGGTATTTGGGACATATCCGCATACGTCTGCAAACTGTCCACCTCGAGATGTTGCAGTTTTTCCCTGTAGTACGGATGGAAGGGCAAAATCTTTTCGCGAAGATGACGGCGTAGTTTCTCCATCTGGAGTCGCTCCAGATGTTGAGCATCGGGATGTCCCCAGTTCTTCGCAAGTTCGCCCTTTGGCTTGTATCGACCGTGCATCGACAAAAGTACACTCCTCCAACAGCGACAGCAAACAGCATAGGCGCATACGCCTCCACTCGTTGCCATGTCATTCCCCCGTGCAAATCACACGTTGAGGAATAGTAACATCTTATGGACAATCTGTGCCCCTTCCCTCTGCAAGGCGCTCCCTCCCTCTTGCTGAATAACTTCCAAATCCCCACAGAAACACTCCATAGAGCCGATTCGACACTCTCAACCCCACCATCGTAGGCTTCTCAGTGGACTCTTAGGGGCCGAAGATCTCCGGGACCGATGAAGCGTCGGCCCGCCTCGGAAAAGGCGCCGTGTCCATATCGATAGAATGTCGACCATAGGAAAGGTGACAAATGTCTTCGTGGAAAACTGTATTCACAATCGTGGGAGTCGCGGGATTCGCTTTCGTGTCCCTCGATATGCCTCGATATCTTGTTGAAATGTTTCCTGGATTAACGGAATTCATGACGCCCTTTCTTGCTGTCGGGAGTCCCTTTAAATCAATAGTTGCTGTCGTCAGTCTCTTACTCTTGAGCCTGGGCGTGATTCCAACTTCAGATCCTGAATTCTCCAGAGGAGACTTCCTTCAAACAGTCTCACTGGGATGCGCGATCGTTGTGGCCGCTTGTCTCTCGATGGCGATTCATTTCAGTTCAGGAGACGGTCCGGTTCTTCCAGGACTCGTCATGTCGGTCGCTGTGATCCAAGCCGGAGTCGGTATTTTTGCGGCAGCGGTTCTCTCCCTTGATTCAAGGACCCGACCTTTGAGCAAATTTCCCATGTCCATCAATGTGGGTCTTTGCGCACTCACACTGGCCTACAGTTTTGGCCCGCTGGTATGAACGAGGAGTTTCAAATGATTTACTGCGATGATTGCAGTGCTATCACCGATAAAAACCATGGTCCTCAAGACGGATGTATTCGTTGCTCTCGTTGTGCTGGAGCCACAGAAGAAGCCCCTGCCACTGGAGGACTCTCTCTTCTAGACGATCCTGTATCGACCACCGGATCGGGTTTTCAATCCAGTGACGAATCGCTGAATGATCTCGATCTCTTCTCCAGTGAAACCATCGCCCAAAAGCGGAGTCGTCCTGTTCCTAACGACGAAACCCCATTGCACTGGGTCACCGGCGACGAAACAGCCGATTCGACCTCGGAATCTGCTGGCGAAGCAGCCTCATCAGGAGATGACGGCTTGGAGCCCTATTTCCCGATAGAGGACTCACATTCAAAACAAGAAGAGACGGAGTCATGGCAATTCGATTGCCTGGCATGCGCTGGACGCTTGGCTGTCGAGGCCGTCGTCGAACGCAGTAAACTCAGCTGTCCTCGTTGCCAAACATGGATGGTCATCGACGTAGATGGTGAAGTCATCATCCCCGGAGATGAATTTGGTGCCCCCCAACCTTCTTGTTCGAATCAGGAACTGGAACAGTTACGTAAGGACGTCAACAGAACCGCTGATGCGATTCTCGATGAAAATTACGGGACAGAAGACTTCCAAAGTGACTTCGATACGGCTTTGAATTCGAGTTTTGAAGTCGACAACGATATGCCAGACAATGCAGAGAACTACGAGAACACTTCATCTCCAGGCTCCGTCTCTCCCGCTGCACTCCAAGTGGCAGAGGAGATGTCATCGACCGAGAGTGAAGTGATCACGAGTACGGAACAGATTGAAATAACAGGAGAAGATTCGCTTCAGATCACCGACCCCTCAGATATCTCTCACATGGAAGCCGATGATCTGGACCAGGTTCTGGAAGCTCTCGTATCGGAACAGCTGGAGAAGAACGACACTGAAATAGTCTCCGATCCGATCATGACACTGACTTCCGCCACTGTTGGGGTCTACACCCTTCTTTTTGCCGTTCCCTCAATGGTGGTCATGTCTGCCTACTTTGCGGGTCCCGATTCCCCTGCATTCCAAGCCATCCTGAGAATGGGAACCATGGTTCAGCAGCATGGAAATCAAATTCTGGACAGTCTGGCGCGTACTTTCGCCGGTTTCTAGACTTCGAGGCCTTCCGTGGCGAGGTGATCTCTCACGAGTCGCCTTGCACGATTCTCGGATATCGCTAAACTACGTCGTCTGAAGCAAAGAAAATCGGGCGATTAGCTCAGCTGGCTAGAGCGCTTCGTTGACATCGAAGAGGTCGGAGGTTCGAGTCCTCTATCGCCCACCATCTTGTAAATACTGAAGGCTCCCTGACATACGTCATGGAGCCTTCATTCAATTTCCTCGAATGTCTAATTTCATCGAATGTCTAAATTCATCGAATATCTCAGTTTGGAGTCGTGAGACCTCCACCAAGAACTCCTGCTCAACCCTGTGGACAAGGTCCACCGGCATTACCTGCGTATGGACTGTTCGGTCCTCGCCGAGCTGGGCAAAATGTATCTCCCGGGGTCCCTACTATGACGCCGCCTCCCACTATGTTTTCCAAAACTTCGTCCGAAACCGTTTCATGACGGTCCTTGTCCGCTCTATTCTTGCTTTCGCTCATAGCGACCTCCCTTCATACATCATTATCCGAAGGAACTGACAAATCCGAAGGAACTGAAAATTCGGACTGAAAAATACTTTTGGAGTCGTCTGCGTATTCCAGGAATCTCATCAGACTCGGCTGAAGAATAACTTTTCTAGAAAAAGTGATTCTAAGAAGTTTTACGAATGGGGACCCGTTTCCAATGTGTTAAAGATCTCCACAACCACTCAAGTGGGCCGAATTGAAAGCGCTGCATCCAGGCGGTCGCCAACAGGAGTTGAAAGACCCAAATAGCGACGACCACGACGAGTAATTGCCAACGTTCCATCTGTGCAAACTGGGCAAACCCTTCTCCGCGGAAGATGAAGATCGCCAATACGGTTTGAAGAATGTACATGGTGAATGCCATACGACCCAACGAACATAATGCTCGACGCCATTTGGGTAAAACATCCGATGTATTCCACAGCAGAATAGTACCCATGATGCCGAACGCCGTAGCAATACTCCCCCAGTAGTTCCACTGTGATCCCAAAAACTGGCTGTAGTCGACGCTAAATCCATGCTCAAAGTTTTCCCACACTCCGAAAGCACTCAGAGCCAATCCTAGGCTCCAACCTAAGAGCATCATACTCTTGGCCGCTTGACGCGACCCTTGTGCGATCAGGATGCCTGATTTGAAGAGAGCCATCCCCAAAAGCATCATTCCGCAGGTTCTCCATAGAATAAAAAACCAAAATATGAATGTCTGCATCACGAAGGCACCGCTACTCATGAAGGGTTGCCACGACGTAATGGTCCCCCTGAGAAGCGCGACCTCTTCAGAAATTTCCGCTGTTGCAGGTTGCCACTCCTCTTCCAACTCGATGCGATCATTTTCGGGCCAGTATTCAAATGACAATCCAGTGAAAACAGAAATAGCAGACCCTAGCAGGATCAGGAACAGTGCCCACATGATGAGTGAACGAGGAGTTAATCTGCGGAAGGGATAAATCAAAAGCGCACAAATACCGTAACTGAAAAGAATATCGCCAAACCAAAGCAAATGAGCGTGCAATAAGCCGAACAGGATCAGCCACAGATTCCGACGGACATGCATCGCGAGAGGTGATCGGCCACGCTGCTCAGCCCGTTCGGTGAACAGTACGATTCCCGCCCCAAAAAGCATGGAGAAGATCGCCATAAATTTACTATCAAAAAAGACATGGCTGCCGATCCATGCATACAAATTCCACCCGGTCAGATCGCCAAAAGCAGTGGGATTCATATAAGCAGCTGACGGTAACCCAAAGGACTGAATATTCATCACCAGGATGCCGAGAAGGGCGCACCCCCGAATCAAATCCAGAGATTCCCAGCGATCAGATTGCTCAATAGAAACTGCTTTGGACTGATCGGAGACCATAAAAACCCCTGCCATCTTCTTTTTTTTCAGACAAAATGATCGGTACACGGTACTTCACGACTCAAAACATGAAAACAGCAATCATGGGCGTGCACAAATCTGCAAAGGGTCATGCCGACAGGCAAGACGCGATTCATGAACACGACACCGCCCTGCCTCAGTGGGTCAGTCTCTTTCTGGCACTGCTTATACCTTCCTTGATCGCATTCCACCCTCTGGGTAATAACGACCTGCCGATGCATCTCGCAGTGGGAGACTGGATATTGGAAAATGAATCGGTCCCAACCATCGACCCATTCTCTGCAAATGGTCATGGCGAAAGCTGGGTGGCTCATGAGTGGCTAGCTGCCGTTATTTTTAAACAGACCGAATTACTGGGAGACGCGACAGGTCTAATCCTCATCACGATGATATTCTCAGCCACACTTGGCGTATTGCTGGAACTCATCTATCGGAGTCTGCAAATTCCTGTTTTCTATCGCCTACTCCTCGCCATTCCCCTTTGGTTGACAGTCGGTCGTCGCCTGATGCTCAGACCACATTTGCTCGCATTAAACTGTGTTCTTCTGGTGTGGTATTTAACTCGACGGGGTCGACAGAATCCCATGTGGTTGTGGCTTCTGATTCCCGTGATGTGTTTGTGGAGTAATCTCCATGGTTCTTTTCTTTTGGGGCTGGCCTACATCATCGGAGATCTCTGCCTCTTTCATAGAGGACACCTTGTCTCACGGAAGCGTCTTTCTGTCATTGCAGCCACCTCATGCCTCGTGACTCTCATCAATCCTCATGGCTGGGTTCTTTATACCTTCCCCTTCAAACTAGCCCTCGATCCCACATTCACGTCACAAGTCGTGGAGTGGATGAGCCCGCTCAAAGCTCCAATGTTTCTTCAGTCTGCGACCGCTATTTCGGGGATCTTCCTAGCATTGTTTTTCATAACGACTTTGCTGATTTCTATTCGAAAGTCGAAAGGCCACTTTTTTTCCAAGATGAATTCAGGTCATGCACTATTTCTTCCGATTCTTGCGACGGTCATCGCTCTCATTCTCGCCAGCCAACAAATCCGGCATTTTGCATTAGCCGCACTCCTCGCCACCCCGGTCAGCCTTGCCTTACTCAATGAAACCTATCCCCTGAAAGCGACCCTTCGTCTGCGCGGCTGGAAATGGGCGCTCATAGGCCCTCTCCTTCTAGTTCTCATGTTGTCGATGAAAGGTTATCCCGCTCATAGGAACGATCAGAATGAGTGGATGTGGAGATCTTCAGGAACCGGTTGGTCAGCTTTGACGCCGCTCGAACCCATCTCTGCACTTTTCGATTCCTGGCAGGTCAAAGGTGTCGTTCTTTGTGAATATGAATTTGGAGGATTCATCTCTTACATTTCGAGAGGAGAGTGCCAGCCGACCATGGACTCCAGAAACACTGTCTATACTCCAGGTTCTTTTCTGGACCATGAAAAAGCTTTAAGAGGAGACTCGCCTGCAACTCTCAACAGACTCCTCCAGATCTCCAATGCCGTCCTGATCAATCCAAACAAAGACCGACGGAATTCTCTCATTCAAATTTTAAATGAAGATAATGATAAATGGGCTTTGATCAGTGTTGGGACGTCAGCTCAGTTATGGGTTCGTAGAAATGCTGTTCCCGAAAGATTTAGAAGCAGCCTACCACCCACTCGAGGCTAGTTTCCTGATTCGTCTTCGTCAAAGAATCGATCAGGCACCTCTGAAATTTCACGGGTACTTTGGCGATCAGTAATATCAGCGTCCACAGAAAAACTATCTGCATCACGACCTGAAGATTTCGCTTTCCTCAATTCTTCACTCGCCTTTCCGAGAAGATCTTGAATAGTACGACCACTTTCCGGATATCCCGCGATTCCAACTGAAACTGTCATCGATAATTCAGTGCTATCTCCAAGGGTCACAGCCTTCTCTCGCACATCACTCCGTAATCTGCGCGATAAGACCCGAGCATCTTCCGGAACCGTCTCTGGCAGGATCAGAAGCCATTCATCTCCACCCCACCGTCCCACGGTATCGGTTTCTCTGACGGCACGCTCAAGCCTGCCTGATACTTCTTGAAGAACGGTGTCACCCGCAACGTGGCCATGACAATCGTTGACCTCCTTAAAGTGATCGAGGTCCACCAAGAGGACCGTAAAACGGCCTCCATATCGACGCACCCTGTGAATCTCTCTTCTCAAGATTTCATCGAGATGCCTGCGATTGTGAAGTCGAGTCAGAGGATCCCTGCTGACCTGGGAGACCAAACGCTCCATGAGACCTCTCGAAACGAGTCGAGGAGCATCTAGAACTTGACGATCATGGATCAAATAATCCGCAGCTGCGACTCGAACACCCACCTTACGTCCGAGACTTTGCTCCATCTCACGCTTGTGCTGGCAAATACCCTTCCACAAGTCGCGAGACCTTTCAGGGTCATGCCTCTCGTGCGTGATCAGTTCGATGAGGTCGACATGATAATCTTGTCCAAGAGGTCCTAGGTTTTGAGTGATGGCTTCGAGCTGAACATCGTCGATATATCGATCCCCGGCAAGGATCGCCAAAATATCGATCCCCTGCTCTTCGAGTTCTCGAAATCTCGCCAGAAATGACATAAAAAAACCTCCGGGGCAAATATTGCCCGGAGGATATTCTACCATTGGATTCAGGTCACAGCATCGAGTCAGGCGATGGTCTCTTGTTTGTTACGAGAAGGCCAGTTATTGACCGTCTCTAGCAGTTGATGCCCATCGAGGTCAACATGGAAGACTTCGATGCCCTGACGAGTCCGGAGACTCCTTCTCAAGCCCGTATTTTCACTTCCAAGGACCAACAACGGTACATTCAAGCCATGATCCAGTTGAAAATCGACCATATCAAAGTCTTCGTCTGAACAAACACGTGCATCGAGAATCAGCAGGTCATAGGTGCGCTCAATAAGCACATCTCTAGCCACATCCAGCTCGGTGCAGACGTCGATGTCGTGACGCTCAAATTCGAAGATGTTTCTGATGGCGTAAGCAGAGTCTCGATCGAGACCCATGGCGAGTATTCTTTGGCGTTGCATCTTTAGTATCCCCTTCTGCAAATCTCCGCTCCACCCTATGGAACGGTCACTTGCAGATACATCGGCCGGGGAACCTCAGGACTTGAGGGAAATTACCGAATCCGGCAAGAATCTACGCCTCCTGGCAAAAATACGCCAGTAATCGAATCAATGTTCCGCGCATTTCCTGACGGTCGACCACTCGATCAATAAATCCGTGTTCCAGATTAAATTCTGAAGACTGAAAACCTTCAGGAAGATCGGCATTGATGGTTTGCTTGATGACTGTGGGTCCGGCAAAACCGATGAGAGCTTTAGGTTCTGCAAGAATGACATCTCCTAATGCCGCAAAACTCGCCATCGCCCCACCCATCGTCGGATTGGTCAGGATACTGACGAAGAGCCCTCCTGCTTCATGCAACCTCTGGATCGCTGCAGAAGTCTTGGCCATCTGCATCAGGGAAAACATCCCCTCGTCCATGCGAGCTCCACCACCCGATCCACTCACAAAAATGAAGGGGCTTCCCTCTTCACGAGCCAATTCAATACTGCGAGCTATTTTTTCTCCAACGACCGATCCCATCGATCCCATCAAAAATCGAGAGTCACTCACTCCGATGACGACAGGAAGTTCTCCGATAGTTGCTCGACCGACGATGCAGGCTTCCGTCAAACCCGTCTTTTCGCGTGTTTCTCGAACCCGCTCTTCGTATGAACGTCGAGCAACAAAGTCGAGAGGATCGGCAGGTGATAGATCTCCGAGAAATTCCACAAACGAGTCAGGATCACAGAGAGTTCGAATACGTTCATCACTGGAAATAGGGAAATGGAAATCGCATTCAGGGCAGACGTTCCCACGTTCTACGACCAAACTTTTGTAGATCATCTTGGTGCAACCGGGACAGCGTGTCCAAAGTCCACTCGGCATATCACGCCTTCGTGAAGGCCTTTGATCCCTGTTCGTAGATTCACTCATGCCGTCGTCCTTCCCTCACAGATGACTTCCTTGAGAGCCTTCACATTCCCCGCCACATCGGAGCCTTTGAATACGGCACTACCCGCAACGAAAACATTAGCGCCGGCATCTCTTGCCGCCGGCAATGTATCCACCGTGATGCCACCATCCACCTGAATCTCCAACCCAGGAGCGGCCTTCGCCCGAATCTCGGCAATCTTCTTGAGCGGCTCAGACATAAATGACTGCCCACCAAATCCGGGTTCGACAGTCATCACCAAGACCATGTCGCATTCAGAAACAAAGGGAAGGATGTCTTCCACGGGCGTGGAAGGTCGAATTGCGATCCCTCCCAATCGATCCGCTTGGTGCAACTGATCGAGAATAGGACGAGGATCTTTTCCAGTCTCGATGTGAAACGTCACCATATCTGAACCGGCATCGATGAAGTCGCTCATGTATCGGTCTGGCTCGTCAATCATCAGATGGACATCAAGGAAGCCATCGGTAGCGGCTCTCAAAGATTTAACGACGGGAGCTCCGATGGTCAGATTGGGAACGAAATGACCGTCCATAACATCGACATGAATCCAGTCGGCCCCGGCTTCGAGGACAAAATCAACATCCTGCGCTAGGCGACTAAAATCAGAGGAGAGAATACTGGGAGCGAGGCGGCCGCGGGCGGGCTGACCAGCACTGGCATCGACGGTGTGCTGTCGGCGTCGAGCTTCGAATGATGAATGGTGATCAGATGACATCGTGACCCTTCCGGGATCACATCTTGTGAGCCCGAGGACATCGTAGAGCCACACTCCAGCGAGTCAACGGCGACGAAAAAGTAACCGTCTCAGCCGACCGGATGATCCCCCGGACCTGCGGTTCCTGAGTCGGATTGACGGATCACTCCAGTTTCATCGACAAAGAAAAAACGAGATCCATTTTCAGAGGTCGGGTCAGCGAAGCAGTCAAAGGTGCTCTGTTGCCCCGATAACTGGAAGTTATAGCCATTCCGCAAGCCATTGGCGAGTTCAGAATCCACGAGTGCAGGATCGACAGCAGCCAGGTCCTCGAGGTCACTGGGGTATGAACCCTGTCGAAGACGGTACTGTTCCGCAGCGGTGGAAAGCGTTCGCATTGAACCGATGGCTGCGGCTTCTCGCCCCCCATTTAAGCTGATCAGGAGATTGGGAATAGCGATGGCCGCGATAATCCCGAGGACAGCAATAACAATCATCAACTCGAGCAAAGTAAAACCGTGGTCAGATCTTTTCATGACGAGTCCTCATCCCTGCATGACAATTTATAAGGGGTGTAAATCAAGAGAAAGGGAGGAACTGCCATGCAGTTCCTCCCCAATCTCCGAGACAGGTTTTAGTTACTGGATCGCAACCCAGGTAGCGTTGTCGTCGCTTTTCTCGATCACCCCGTTCTCACTCACACGGAAGTAAAGACCACCGTCAGTATCTAAGGTGCCGGGTGCTGCGACGCAGTCCCAAGTGGATCCGCTCACGGAATATGTGAAGAAGTAACCACTCTTCAAGGTCGTAGCGTTCACTGCTGAAGCAAAAGAATCGTCAATATAGTTCTCTGCGCCCAGTTCAGCAAAGTCTACTGGGTATGCACCTTGGAGGTCACGGTTACGAGACTGCTCACAGACAGTGCTCAACGTACGAAGACTGGAAACGGCACTGGCTTCGTTACCCGCCATTCTGGCGTTCAGCAAATTCGGAATAGCAATCGCTGCAATGATGGCAATGATAGCCACAACGATCATCAGTTCTATCAGGGTGAATCCCTCGGTGTTTTTCTTGTTCACATTTTTCATGGTTTTTTCCTCCCATGGACTGTCCCGGAGCGAGTTACAAATTTAAAAATTAAAATCAATGGACCCCATGGCCCAAGTCACGGTTAGGGGCTTCGCTCCGAGGCCCCGGCCGTCTCACGGGAGAACACATGGCAAGCCGCGGACCCACACCGCCGAAAACTCTGGGAATAACCATAAGTCACATAAATACATAAGCTTAAGAGCGCACACCGTGCACTCCCTGCAGATCACTCACTGACAGAACATGGGGAAATGTGACGAAATGCGTCAGTTTGGAAGGACAGATTGCGTCAATGTGACCAAATCCGTCATCGGAATCCTTCACATATCGGAATCCCGCATATGAAGGGACTGCGCACATGAAGGGACTGCGCAAGGGCAAGACAGTCTGAAGAGGATGCGGTGAGGAGATCCTAGTCTTCGAGGCAGTCGACGATTCTCAGTTGAAGATGTCTTCCTCTGAAGTCATTGATTCCTAGGTGGGCCATCAAAGTGACTTCTCCACCTTTCGTCAATTCCTGTGCTCGGCCTGCAGCATGGAACCAAATCGAGGGGATTCGAATACCGTCGCCCCGAAAATGGGCCTGAACATGTTTCTGTCCCTCTCCCACAAGCCGTGGAGCTCCGTCAATTCTCAACCCGTGGATTTTAAAGAGGGGTTCCCGATTTTCAGCACCAAAGGGTGCCAGTCGTTCCAAATGTTGAACCAACTCCATCTTGAGATCACCCACACTCAATTCATCATCGAAATATCTGGGGGGCGGAGTTCTATCCAATTCCCGATTTTCTTCGATCTTCAGAAGTGCAGAACGTAAATGGGGTAACTGATCAAGTTTCAGAGTCACTCCGCCTGCAACAGGGTGGCCTCCTACTTTTTCAACAAGAGGCTCCATCAATGGATACATTTCAGCGAGAGACCATTCAGGGAATCCTCTTCCAGACCCTCTGACAATGTCATCTTCGATACAGAGAACCCATGCGGGGCGACCATATTTGTCAGTCATACGACTGGCGACGATTCCTGCGACACCGGTATGCCAACCCTCCCGTGCGAAGATCAAAGGACCTCTCTCGGGATGTTGACCTGCTTCCATTTCCTCGATGCACTCCGTCACCATCTGGTTTTCGATCTCTTTGCGTTTTCTATTTTGAACAGCCAAACCCTGCGCTAACTCGCGCCCTCTATCCGCATCGGGAGTGAGCAACAATTCCAATGAATCCTTTGCCTCACCTAATCTTCCCGCCGCATTCAGATGAGGTCCGAGCTTGAAGCCGATATCTGTAGCCGTGATATTTGCGCGATCCACCTTGCACAGATCCATCAATGCTTCTAGGCCGGGTCTACGGGTTGACTGCAAAACCTTCATTCCGTGACGAACGAGAATTCTGTTTTCCCCCTGCAGAGGAACCACATCAGCGACGGTTCCCAATGCGGCGAAACCCGACATCTCGACCAGCAGGTCTCGAGTCTTATCGTCAACAGGTCCTCCACCACTCACTTCGCGAGCGACGGCCCAGGCCAATTTATAAGCGACTCCCGCACCACAGAGCCCCACCGATCGGCATTCGCGATCGGGACGCTCGGGGTGAACGAGAAGAAAATCCAAGGACTCATGACGAATCGGATGGTGATCAGTGACGATCACTTCCATTCCTAAATTCATCGCCTGCTGAATGGCATCCACGTCGTTACTACCACCATCGACAGTCACAATGAGGTCGACTTCTTTTTCGGAAAATTCTTCCACCGCCGCAAGCCCGAGGCCATACCCCTCACGAATCCTGTTCGGCAGTCGGCTTTCTGTCTTGATTCCAAGATGTTGAAGAACTTCGAGAAGAATGGCACTTCCGCTGATGCCATCGACATCGTAGTCACCAAAGACACCGACGATTCCCTCGGCATCTCTCACAGCGAGAATCATCTCGACAGCTTCTGCCATATCTGGAAGTTCAGAAGGGTCGTGAAGATCAGCCCAGCGTGGTTCTAAAAACGCCTTCGCCGCCTCGACCGAATCCATCCCTCTTCTGACCAGAACTTTTCCAACGGTCAGAGGAATATTTAGCTCGTTAGTGAATTGCTGAGCCAAAGCCTCATCTACTGGAGAACAGATCCATGGTCTTTGGGTGACAGGAGGGACAGAACTCAAGATGTTCCTCTCTCTTCGACCAATTGGTCAGACCTTTGGCGAAGAGTTTCCACAGCCCTGCGGAAGATCGATAAACCGAGGGGAACAGGAAGCTCTTCTTCCGAAGGAACTGCGCCATCCGGTCGGATTCTCATCCAAGTTGGATGGTGTTCAGGTCGAACAAATCTTTCGGGGTGCGGCATCATTCCAAGAACATTGCCATCAGGTGAGATCAATCCTGCAACCGCCTTGTGAGAACCATTGGGGTCATCCGGGTATGAAGCTTTTTCACCAGAAACATCTGTGTAATGGAATGCCACTTGGGCGGAATCTAATGTGGCACCGGCATCCTCGGGGAACCATTCGAAGCGGCCTTCGGCATGAGCCACGGGGATAAAGTATTTCTCTCCCGGTTCAAACCAAGGACTCTCGGCAGCCCCCGCTTGTATATGGACCCAACGATCCTCAAAACGTGCCGATTGGTTCCACAGAAGTGCGCCCCGGTTTTCCCCACCCGGGAGTAACCCCAAGCGGACCAATACCTGGAAACCGTTACAGATTCCGATGACCAATCCACCACGTTCAACAAACGCATGGAGAGAGTCGTGCAACCGTTGCTCAAGAATGTGTGCCAAAACGGCGCCACTGGCCACGTCATCGCCAAAGGTGAACCCACCTGGGATCGCCAACAATCCAACGTCATCGAGCAGTTCGGGGTTCTCGCTCAGGACATTGACGTGAACATTTGTCACGATCGCTCCTGCGAGTTCCAAGGCATGAACCGTTTCCTCATCACAGTTTGTTCCAGCTGCTCTGAGGACGAGCGCACGAGGCGCGTCATTTTTCACTCCACTGGCCATGCAGCCTCCAACGTCTTCTTCCAATGAGTCTTCAGAATTCCGATCGAAGTCTCGAGAACCAAGTCCTCTCCCACTCTGACCGACATTTGATGGTCATCAGTGGAACACCCCACCACTTGTGCTGGAATCCCTGCACTTTGGGCTTCTTCAAGGAATGCTTGTTCAAATTCAGGGGAGACCTCCACCAAGAATCGGTGTGGTCCCTCCGAAAAGAGCGCGTGTATAGGATCAGTGGCGGCAGGAAGTTGAAGTGCCACTCCGGTGTTTTCTCCACCAAACGCCATCTCTGCCGCAGCCACAGCCAATCCACCTTCACTCAGATCATGGACAGCACGGAACTTTCTGTCTCGCATCCATGCACTCATGGACTGAAGAAGACGAGGTCCCAACTCGGCATCGAAGAGCGCAGGGCGCCCGCCTGATCCACCGAATCGATGCTGATACAAACTTCCAGGAATACCGCCGTCAGGGCCTATCAGAATCAGCGAAGATCCAGAGGATTTAAGATCACTTCCAGCAGCCACCGGCTCTCCTTGAGTGATCGAAATTGCCGAGACTAAAAGCACTGAAGGGATCGATCGTGAAACACCACCTGAGCGGTAGGTGTTATGCAAAGAATCTTTTCCGGAAACAAAGGGAGTCCCATAAGCCAGAGCAGCATCCGCTGCGCCTCGCGAACACTCGACCAATTCTCCGAGGATTTCATCATTTCGAACATCACCCCAAGCAAAGTTATCGAGCAACGCAGCTCGTTCTAATGATCCCCCGGAGGCGATGCAATTCCTCAATGCTTCGTCCACTGAATGACATGCCATCTGGTAGGCGTCGACGGATCCTATTCCGATGGAGAGTCCACAAGAGACCACCACCTGATGACTGCCGTCTCTCAGTGGATCGAGGGAACAACCGTCCATGGGTGCATCCCTGTCTGCTCCTGCTAATGGCCTAAAGGTCATACGACCCTGAACCTCATGATCATATTGGCGAATGACAGGTTCCTTCGAAGCGACATTGCCGTCTTCGAGGAGGGTCGAGAGAATCATTTCCGCATCCACGTCAGCGGAAGCAATCGGTAACTCTTCTTTGGGCATGGGAATGACAGACACACGCTCAAAATTAGGGCGGCCGTCATGGAGGAACTTGACGTCCAACTCCCCCATCAATTCCCCGTGATGATGCAAACGAAGCATTCCATCTCCACGGAACTCTCCCAGTACTGCACACTCAACTTCTTCTTCGAGAAGAATCTCGCGCAGTCGTGTCATATTCACCGGATCCACAGCGAGAACCATGCGCTCCTGAGCTTCACTGATCCAAACCTCTGTAGGCCCGAGACCATCATACTTGAGGGGTGCTTTCTCTAGATAGACATCTGCCCCGGTCTCTTCTCCCATTTCACCCACTGCGCTGGAGAATCCCCCGGCTCCGCAATCGGTCACAGAGCGACACAGGTTTTCGTCACGAATACGCATCAGAGCATCGAGAACTTTTTTCTCCTCGATAGGATTGCCGATCTGTACAGCACCGGAGGATACGACTTCCGATTCTTCTGTCAGTTCTCTAGAAGAGAATGTGGCTCCGTGAATTCCATCGCGACCAGTTCTTCCGCCGATGGCTACGATTTGATCCCCGGGGTTCACCGTCTTGTCGACGTGTTCTTTACGAATCAGTCCCACCGATCCACAGAACACGAGAGGATTACCGACGAAATCCGGATGGAAATGAATGGCGCCGTTCGCCGTCGGTATTCCCATTCTATTCCCGTAATCCCGAACTCCGGATACGACTCCTCTGAGAATCCGACGTGGATGCAATGTACCCGCGGGCAAATCCTCATTCGGTGTATCCAGAGGAGCGAAACAAAACACGTCGGTATTCAAGATAGGCCTCGCACCTAAGCCTGTTCCCAAGGTATCCCGGATCACACCACCAATGCCCGTTCCGGCTCCTCCATAAGGTTCCAGAGCACTGGGGTGATTGTGAGTCTCCACCTTAAAGGACACTCCCCATTCATCATCGATACCGATCACACCGGCATTATCTTTGAAGACGGACCAACACCAGGGTTTGTCCAATTCTCGAGTCACACCAAAGATGGTCTCCTTGAGCATATTGCCGTAGACATGATCACCATGGCGGATTCTCCCGGTGAGTGTTTTGTGGCAACAATGCTCCGACCATGTCTGTGCAATCGTCTCCAACTCAATCTCGCTAGGATTACGATCGAGTCCTCGGTAATGATTTTGAATGGTTTGCATCTCCACGAGATCGAGACTCAATCCTCCTGTGTCACTCAATGATTGCAATTGTTCATCATTGGCATCGAGAAGAGAGACCTCTACACGTCCCGTCGATTCGGAAGGAAAGGATCGAAATGGATCCGGAACCATCTCCGGTTCACCTTCACCAAAGGTGAACCACTCATCGACGATTTCATTCCCTAATTGGCCTGCAACCTCAACAAGATTTTCAGAGGACAACTCATCGACAGCAACCCGATATCGCCAGCCGGTTCGCACCTGGCTCTGCTCACGGTCGAAGCCCGATTCACCCATGGCATGAAGCACGCTCTGGGATACGGGGTCCGTCACACCCGGTTTTCTTTGGACGATGATGGAGGTTTCATCCTGGGAACGCTCCGGAAGAGCCAATCCGGAAGAAACCACTGCCCTGCACGCGGGAGATCCCGCGAGAAAATTATCCGCGAGAGAATGGATTTTGTCGGCATCTGCAGGATCGACCTGAAGATAGTAGATGGGGTCGGACTCCGGAGGCCTGGAGACGGTCGCCGAAGGTTGAATTTGTCCCAAAGCTTCCCGCAACTCAGTCTGAGGGGTCGGCTGGGGATCTCGGTCATGGATCACAGTGACGGTATAGGTGACGGACATCAAAACTCCCGATCGGAGAAATCTTCCGAAGACCCGTCAGGACTCCCTGACGTTCATGGCAGGATTGTGACCTCCACCGGGGCGCTGAGCAAGCGCACCGGAGCGGTAGCCTCCCACCTTCTCGGGGCGTACCATGTCCCCACGGACGGCACCTCGCCAATGACCAGAGATGAATGCCATCTGCCGCAGAAACGCTCACTGCCAAAGAAAACTGACGGGAAGAATGATCCATGGAGAATGAGTCCAGCGCCCACGGCCTCGATTTTGAAGCCCCCATCGTTGAACTGGAAAACCGAATTGCCGAGCTCAGGTCCTTTTCGGAAAGTTCCGAAATCGACCTCTCCGGCCAATTGGAAGAACTGGAAAAGAAATGTGAGGAGAAGAAGAAGGCGATCTATTCTCACTTAAACCCCTGGCAACGTGTCCAGATCGCTCGACACCCTCAGCGCCCCCTCACCTCTGATTATCTCAAAGGTTTCGTCACCGACTTCATGGAACTCCATGGAGATGGGGCGTATCGAGACGATCCCGCGATCGTCACCGGTCTCGGACGGATTCGGGGCCGAAAGGTGATGGTCGTCGGTCATCGCAAAGGAAAAACCAATCCGGAAAAAGTCGCCTGCAACTTCGGCATGCCCCATCCGGAAGGCTATCGCAAAGCCATTAAGAAGATGCGCCTCGCTGAGAAGTTTGGCATCCCCATCATCACGTTCATCAACACGGCAGGTGCATTCCCCGGAATTCAAGCCGAAGAACGGGGTCAGGCCTTTGTTATCGCGAAAAACTTGCAAGACATGGCATCTCTTCGGGTTCCAGTGATCTCCATCGTCATCGGCGAAGGCGGCAGCGGCGGAGCCATCGGCATCGGCGTGGCCGACCGTATCTTGATGATGGAAAACTCTTATTACTCAGTGATTTCACCGGAAGGTTGCGCCGCCATTCTGTGGAAGGACGCCTCCCATGCCCCTCGTGCCGCAGAGATTCTGAAATTAACCAGTTCGGATCTTTCAGCTTTTGGCATCGTCGATGAGGTGGTCGAAGAACCGACCGGAGGCGCACATAGGGAGCCGATGGAAACGATTCGAAGAGTGGAAGAAACGATTCTCCGCCATTTGGATGAAATTTCAGATATCGACCCCGATATTCGTAAACAGCAGCGCTTTGAAAAATACATGGCCATCGGCAGATACGCCGATGAACAGCAACAAACAATCGGGGATCAGGGATGATTGAACTCTTCTGGATCGGCGGCCCATTTTTCATGGTGCCCCTCCTCCTTGGATCCTTTGCTGTCGTGACGATCGCCATTGAGCGTTTTCGCCGATTCCGCGCCGCCGAGATCCAATACGACGATTTCGTCGAGGAAATGGAACAGTCGATCAGCCAAGATGGACTCTCAGGGGGAGCAGAATTCGCCGATCAAGTTCCAGGCCCCGTGGCGGCCATCTGGTCTGCGGGTCTTCATGCTTCCAGACTGCCGTTGCAAATTATGCGAGAAAAAATGGACAGTGTTGCCATCACCGAGATCCAACGCCTCGAAAGGTATTTACCCCTCGTCAGCGTTGTGGCTCAAGTCGCTCCGCTCATTGGAATATTGGGAACGGTTTGGGGAATGATCGACGCCTTTGACGGCATGGCCGCGGGCCTCGCCTCTGGAGTCGGAGTCAATGGTGAAGTGATCGCAAACGGAATAGGACGAGCACTCGTGACCACAGCAGCGGGCTTGGCTGTCGCCATCCCTGCAACCCTTCTTCACCACTGGTTTAGTCACAAAGTGGATCTGTTCATCGATGATATCGAAAAATCCCGTTCTGATCTGGTCGAGTTGCTCACGCGCCTGTCCCCCAAGAAAACCACTCGTCAGAGTTCACGTTCTGCCGAAAAGGTCCGTGGATGACCGCCACCAAAAACTCTCGATTTCGACGACGCCGGCAAGTCCCCCGTTGGGGAGATGTGCTGGCTCCTCTACTGGACGTGATTTTCTTGCTCGTCATATTCTTATTGGTCTCAGCAAGTTTTGATGACACTCAGCTGATCGAAATCCAACTCCCGAAGGCCAGAGGCTCAGCAGAGGCTCAACCGTCTTCCGAGTCCGTCGACCCCATGATTCTGGTCTTGATGGAAGATCGAAAGATTCGCTGGAGAGATCAATTTCATACTCTGGAGGATCTATTGCCCCTTCTGGATCAATTGCCGGAAGAAAGCCGACTCCAAGCCTTCACAATCCAGACAGATCGAAATGTCGACATGGAAACGGGCCTCCAAGTGCTCGGAGAACTGCAAAATTTGGGCTGGAGTTCGGTCGAATTCGAAGTTTCTCCACTGACGGATCCCTCCGGTGACCTTGAGCCTCGACTCGGAGAAGGCTAGTATCAAGGAACGTTTCTTTCAATTTCAAAGACTTCCCTCCTGCTCATGGAGCCTAAACCCTAGGAGTTTGAGCTTTTTGAGCAGAAATCCCAGACGGTCGGGAAGTTCGAGTCCAGCCTGCTGATTCCAGGCTCCAGAAAATAGGTCGGGAGGAAAGCGATGTCCCTCGCTGCCCACAGTCCTGATGAAATCCGTACTTCCATGCGGAATTTCCTATCCATACTTCTCGGTTCGTTACTGCTATTCGGAGTTTCCGGTTGCGGCGGTGGCGAAACAGAACCGACAGAAAATGGAAAAAGCAGTTCTTCTGCTGATATCGAAGCACAAGTCGAAGAGTTGATCTCTGAAACGGAAGCTCTCGCTGAAGAAGCGAAGAAAGCGGAAGCAGAGAAGTACAAGGCGACTGATTTCACTTCTGCAAAGAAGGTTTTAGCCAAAGCCAAAGATTACATGGCTGATGGAGAAGCGAAAAAAGCCCGCTCTCAAATCCGTTCAGCAAAAAGAAAGTTTGAAAGCATTCTGGAAGACGTCTCCAAGATCGCTTCACAGATGAAAGAAATCGAAGCCGACCTGAAAAAATACGAAGAGAAGATGGCCGCTGCTAAAGCTGCGGATATCGAAACACTTGCGAAGACCGAGTATGAAGGTGCATTGAGGTCTTTTTCAAAAGCTGAAAAGTACATCGCGGATGGCAAATCGAGTTCTGCGAAAAAGTACCTTCGATACGCGATCGGTGATCTCGACATGGCCATGAAGGAGATCGCTAAAAAATCTGATGAGAAAAATAACGCTGATCAGGAAAAGCAACTGATGGCAGACATGCGTCAGCAAGCCATAGATGCCGGAGCTGAAGAAAAAGCTCTGCGTGATCTGGAATATGCCCGTGATCGTGAGCGTTTGGGAGACCAGGCATACACTCGGGGCGACTTCGAAGGCGCAGCAAGAAACTTCCGCGATGCTAAAACTGGATTCGTTGGGGCATTAGAGACTGCTAAGCGTGCAGATGTGGCTGTCGCCAACAACTCCGGATCCAACGACAATGGATATGGAAACAACGGTGGAAGTGACGAAGTTCCTGGTCTTGATGACATCTCTATTCCCGATATTGGCCTCGGAGACAGTGGCTCCGCGGATCTTTCCAGCGGCCTTCCCGGGCTCTTTAAGGGCGTGGCAGAATACGATTCTTCCAAAGGTTCACTCAGACTGAACTGGTCCGACGGATCGGAACTCTTCAAAGACATGAAGCGTATGAGTGGTGACCCCAGTCACGCCATCTTCGAAGGAGATGAGGGTGTAGGTTCGGGCCAAGATGGCAACTATGTCATGGCAGGAAATACCAAAGGATTTTGGCTCGTCAATTCTTCATTCGAAAATGGTGTTCGTATCCGGGCAAAGGTCCAGTTCCAGCTGTTGATCAACAAACCAGACTTTGAAATCGTTTTGATGGCTGACGAAGGAGGCGATTTCTATGCCGTCTCCTTCGGTGCCAATGCTCGCGTCTACAGCGATGGCCTTAAAACCTCCACAGTGGTCAGCCCCGTCAAAATGTACCGCAAGAGTCCCAAGGACTGGGTTCAGAAGCGTGAGGCTTACGACATTGAAATCTCTTACGTCAAACGTAACGAAGACGAAAAAGGAATCCTTGAAGCAAAGATCAACGGAGAAACCACTGTCAAACTCACGACCGACAAATATCGCAAAGGTTTCCCCGGAATCCGTTGGAAAGACACCAAGTTCATCATTCAAGAATTGGAAATCTCAGGACTCGTCGACGAAGAGTGGGCCGAGAAAGAGATCAACAAAGCTCCCCAGGATAGTTCTGAGGGATCTGAGGATGATTTCGACTTCTAGAAACCCGTAAGAGAAAGCAACTTCAATATGAAGAAGACCGTCCTGAACCAGGCCCATCAGCGGCATGGGGCTCGCCTCGTCGAGTTTGGTGGTTTCGAGATGCCCGTCTGGTACTCCGCATTGACGGAAGAACACCATGCTGTCCGCACCCGTGCCGGAGTTTTTGATCTCTGTCATATGGGTCGCTTCGAAGTGGTCGGCGACGACCCTGTTGCTGCACTCGACCGCGTCCTGACCCGAGATGTCGCCTCGATGAAAAAAGGACAGGTCTGCTACTCCTTGGTGTGTAAAGAAGACGGAGGAGTCCTCGATGACATCCTCGTCTATCGGCTTCCCGATCGCTGGTGGCTTGTCGTCAATGCCGGCAATCGTGACAAGTTGCTCCCCTGGTTCGCAGAACATCTCACGGGAGCCAAAATCATCGATCATAGCGAAAGCTTAGCGATGGTCGCGCTTCAAGGTCCTTTGGCCGCTCGACTTCTCGCTCCTCATATCGAGCGCCCCAAAGGGCGTTCTTTGGAAACTTTGGGATACTATCGCGTCGGTGCTGCCACCGTGAATCTGACGGGCACACCCCTCCCAGGTTGGATATCGAGAACCGGTTACACCGGCGAAGATGGCTTCGAAATATATGTCGACTCTGAACATGCCGAGAGTGTCTTTGACGCATTGCTTCAACTCTCCGATGATGTTCAACCTTGCGGACTGGGTTGTCGGGACACATTGCGTCTCGAGGCGGGAATGCCCCTCTACGGACATGAATTGTCGGAAGAGAGCGACCCGATCTCTGCCGGACTCGAGTTCGGTGTGGGACTGAATAAAACGACCGCTTTCATCGGCCAAGCCGCCTTGCAAGAGATCCATACAGCCGGCCCTACTCGTCAGTTACGAGGCTTCACCGTCGAAGGTCGCCGACCCGCTCGTCAAGGCGCCTCGATACTTCATGAAGGCCGCATTGTGGGCGAGGTGACCAGTGGATCCCCTTCACCGACACTTGGAGTGCCGATTGCCTGTGGCTACGTAGAGGCCTCTCTAGCGGAAGATGCGCCCCTTCAGGTCGATCTAGGGCGACAAACCCCCGATCTGAAAGCGCATCCACTGCCGTTTTATCGAAAAGATGCGGAAAAAGTGAATTGAGCCCGTCTTCAGAACTTTGGTGAAATCAAATCCTTGCATTCTGAACGGCTCTCGATCATATTTCGCCTGTACAGTTGAGCGGCTTCTTACGATTCCTGAAGCCCTTGCTCAATCACTTTTACGTCTCGACTGAAATCATGTGGGTCTACAAACCGGATCTGCAAAAAGTGCCAGAATCGATCGGGGAAAGGACAGCGCTCATGTCTGAAGTGCCACAAAATAGAAACTACCTGTCAAGTCACGAATGGGCCATGCCCGAAGACGACCATATCGTCGTGGGCATCACCGAGTTTGCTGCCAGCGAACTCGGAGAACTCGTTTATATTGAACTTCCTGAGATCGGATCAGAAGTTCACTTTGACCAGCAGTTTGGTGAGATCGAATCGGTGAAGGCGGTGAGTGCACTGAACTCCCCCATCAATGGAACCGTCGTCGAAATCAACTCTGCCCTCGTCGAAAGCCAGGAAGCGATTTCTGAAACCCCCTACGACGATGGCTGGATGATGAAAATAAAACCTGCTGAAGATTCAGGGATGGATAACCTTCTTTCACCTCAAGATTACGAATCCCAACTTTCTGAATAATTGATCGCTGTTTCTTGATTCAGATTCCCTGACCTCCGGAGGTACTCTTGGAGATCCCTGCTCATGATCCCAAACATGATCATGCACAGATCTCTGATGACGAAGTGCACTTTCTCGACCCCGGCTTCCTGAATCCTGCAGAAAACATGGCCCTCGATGCACTCCTGCTCGACCTTCCCGGCTGGTGGTTTCGCCTGACACGTTGGAGCACGCCTTGTGTCACTCTTGGCCGATTCCAAACATTCCCTGATGGATCCATACCTCCACCATCCACTCGTCAGCCGATCCAAAGAGAAACCCACGGCGAAATCCCTCAAATCTATCCTTTTCAAATCTCTCCCCAAGACACACTCTCTGATCCATCCACAGTACTTCCCGCCGTCCGAAGAATCACCGGTGGCGGATCGATCCTTCATGGTGAAGATCTCACCATCGCCATCTCCGGCCCATGCCCTTCCGCTGTCTTTCCCCGGCGTAAACCTGCTGAAGTCGCCGCATACATCTCTCAAAAAATCTCCGCAGTTCTCGGTGATCACATTCAGACTCGCGGTGGCCATGACGAAGAGAATTCGATGCAAAACATCGTTGACTGTTTTGATCGGCGCTCTCCCAGTGACCTCGTTTTTGATCCGGGCTCCGGCCCGGTGAAAGCAGGGGGGCTGGCTTTAGCTTTTCGTCCTGGAAGAGTATTGCTGGAGGGCAGCTTGAAGCGTGAACACCTCGGTTTTGATCGACCACATGATCAAACCTGTGATCAAACCTATGATCGACAATGGCTGTCACGAGTCGCGCAGCAACTCTTATCTCTCCCCCCTCACTCTTCACTCGAAGATGGTTCTCATCGATGGCATGAAGATCTCTCAGACATCCCTTGGCAAGAATCTCATCTAGGAGAGTGCGTTCGACAAAAAGTCGACAGCCAGTTCGGGCAGGAAAAGTGGAATCGTCGCTAAGGTTTATTTTGTGAAGAAAAAGTGGTCCACCAGTCACGGAGCGATTCTACATCCCTGACGATTTGCCGGGTCAGAGAATCGAGAGAAGAGAACTTTCTCTCCCCTCTTAACCTTCGGTGAAATTCTAATTCTATATTTTTTCCGTAGAGGTCTCCCGAAAAACCATCGAGATGCGCCTCGAGGCGATCGAGCTGGGGATCAAAAGGAGTTCCTTCCGGAGCCTCAGGAGTTCCGAATGTCGGCCTTCGACCGATGTTCACCGCGGCTGGCCAGGATTCTCCCAGCGGCTCACCTGAATCTTTCAGCAAGATGGCATGCCCGAAATAAACGCCCACCGGTGGAACCAGAACAGGGCCGGGGTCCAGATTTGCCGTTGGAAATCCAATCGTCCGCCCTCGTTGGTCTCCCTGAATAACGGGTCCTCGCAAAGTGTAGGCCCGACCCAACATTCGACGTGCCCGACGGAGGTCTCCCCGTTCGATACAGCGTCGTATCGAAGACGAACTGACGGACTCCGCCTCGATCAATAAAGGAGGAGAAGAGCGTAAATCCAGAGACTCGATATCTAGCCCCCGCAGATATTCATAATTACCCTGAGCACCGGCACCGAAGGCGGAATCAAAGCCCATCAACAGATGCCTGCAATTCAGTGAATCCTGAATCACATGACTGACAAATTTCTCGGGGCTCCAACGAGAAAGTTCTTCATCGAAGGTCAATAAAATGACGACCTCGATCCCCATTTTTTCCAAGTACTCCAGACGCTGCTCAACAGGAGTGAGCATGGCGGGAGCATCCCCCAATGTAACTTCTTTGGGATGATTAGAAAAAGTGATCACGGTTGGAGTCCCCTGAATCTCGGTTGACCAGCGCAGAAGATCTGCCACGAGAGATGCATGGCCCCGATGCACACCATCAAAGAACCCGATGGTACATACAGGTCGATCTATGCCAGCCTTTGAGAGTTCGGAAAGGTCACGGAAAATCTTCACTGGACAGGTTTCCACTCATCCTCAAGTTCTTTCAGCGCACTTCGAATACCGAGGCGACGCAATGTAGAAACCCGAGAAGGAATCAAGATGCCATCGAGGTGATCATTTTCATGTTGGATACAACGACCCAAAAGATCGGTCGCTTCCAGTTCGAAGGACTCGCCTGTCACGTCAAAGGCTGTCACCTTGACGTCGACGGGACGATCCACATCGAGACGAATCCCTGGAAGACTGAGACAACCTTCTTCAAAGTCATCTCTATCCTGCTGAGTAGGAAATTTCAAAACGGGATTGATGAAGACTCTTTCTTCAAAAGTGTTTTCCGGATCTGCCGAAACATTCACGATGAAGACTCTGGCATCCCAACCCACCTGGGGTGCCGCCAATCCGATGCCTTGCTGTTCGTACATCACCTCGAACATTTTCAAGACGCAGCGACGCAGCCTATCATCGAATTTCTCGACAGGACGACAGCGCTGACGGAGGACAGGATCCGGATAAATCCGCAATTGGAGATCATCTGGCTGAGGGCGGATATATCCCTCTCGCGAGACGTTATGCCCCGGCTTATGGCCTCTCAGATCGATACTCGGGTCTTTTCCCGGGCCTTCTGGTCTATTCACGTCTGCCTCCTGTGACCCTTTCTCAGGCCTGTTGACTGCGTCTGTGCATGATCCTAGCAGTCAATGAGGATATCGGCCAGAGCAGCCCAGCCGTAATCTGGGCCGGAGATATTGACCAGATGAGCCTCCACGGGTACTCTCCGAGGTTTCCGGAGGTCTTCAGGTGCGCTCGATAAGCCCCCTGCAGGTCCGTGCCCCCCAAGTTTTTTAAACTACGGGGAAACAGAAGTTGTTCTCCTCTGGAATAATGGCCCTAAAATTTTGTGCCCGGGTGCCCCCGGGTTTGTTCTGACAGTAGACTTTCACATGTTTTGTGTGAGTCTCGATTCGAACACTTGATTATGGAGAGAAGAGGATATGGCCGCAGCAGATAACTTCTTTACGAAGGCGGACATGGCACTCAAAAAGCGTAATTTCGATTACGCCATCGAGCTCTACCAACAAGGTCTCCAGATCGATCCCGATCGTATCGAGGAGCGAAAGAGACTTCGCCAGTCACAGATCGCGAAAGTCATGGAGAAAGGTGGAAACACCACCGGTGGCGGCCTGACAAAAATGAAAAACGCCCTTCTTTTGGGTTCCATCAAAAAACTTGGAATGCAGAAGAAGTACGAAGAGCAGATCATCGAGATTGAAAAGTTTCTCTGTGTCGCTCCTCAAAGTGCCTCGGAACTTTTCCTGTTAGCGGAAGCCTTCTTGGCGACCGATCGCGCAGCCTCAGCAAAACAGGCTTATCACGAAGTAACAGAATCAGATCCTTCCAACATTGACGCCTGGAAAAATCTAGGACGATTGCACGAGAAAGATAAAGATCTCGACGATGCCATCAGTTGTTGGGAACGTGTTCGCTCCGCCTCCCCCTCTGACGGAGAAGCGGGCAAAGCGATCAGAAATCTGTCAGCCGCTCAAATGATGGCGAAAACAGAAGAGCGTAAAAAAGAGGGCGACGGATCCTTCCGCGACATGCTCAAAGACGAAGACGAATCCAAAAAACTGGAACAAGCTTCGACCATCATTCGATCAGCAGCCGACGCCAAAGGTGCGGCCGAGATCGCTCGGGAAAAAGCGGATGCCGATCCTGAAAACTCACGTCTATGGCGTGATCTCGGAGATATCCAGCTCAAGGGACGGGATTTTGACGGCGCCAGAGCCTCCTATGAGAAAGCGAAGGAAGTCAATCCTCAGGACATGTACGCTTCCGATAAACTCGGAAGCCTCAATGAGCAGATCCTCGTTGATAAAATCGAGACCCTGCGCATGGAAGATGCCGAAGGAAATGCTGCCGCCATCGATCAGGCAGAGAAAGATCTTCACACATTCCGAGTGACCGACTACGAACGTCGAGTCAAAGAGCACCCCACCGACTTCAGCTTGAAGTACACTTACGGGGAGCTCTTGATCAATGACGGACAATGGGACGCTTCAATCGCTCAGTTCCAAAATGCCCGCAAAGATCCGAAATTCGTCACCGGAGCGACCTATAACATTGGAAAAGCCTTCTTTGAGAAGCAACTCCATGATCTGGCGATCAAGGAATATTGCTCCGCACTCGAAGGAATAAATGAAGCTGACAGCGACCTGGCCAAATCTGTACGGTATGATTTGGCGATTGCACACAATACCAAGGGTGAAAGCGAGAAAGCTCTCGCATACCTGGAGGAGATCATGTCTGTGGATATCAGCTTCCGCGACGTCTCCCAGAAAGTGACCGAGATCCGCAGCACCATGTAGGTGTCTGTGGGGAAAGAGGAACATGCCAAATAATAATCAGGCCAGAAAAAGACTCCGTCAGGACGCCAAGCGTAATCTACGGAACCGAATGGCCAAATCTGAGATCAAGACCCTGACCAAAAGCGCCCTGCAGGCGATGGAGGATGGGGACAAGGAAAAGGCCACCGAGCTGACCCGGACAGTACAGGTCAAGCTGGATCGTGCCTCTAAAAAGAGCACCCTGCACGCCAACACTGCAGGTCGCCGCAAGTCTCAACTTCAGAGAAGACTTGCGACTTTCCTCAGAACTCAGTAAGTTCTCTGCACGACCGGGCCAGGTAGCTCAGTTGGTAGAGCACTGCACTGAAAATGCAGGTGTCGGCGGTTCGAATCCGCCCCTGGCCACATTTCGAGATCCTAGCCCCGCGAGGCCTTCCGGCTCAGCGGGGTTTTTCATTTTCAGGCTCCCTCGACGAGTTGCCCTCTCACCTAGTGCATCATCCGATAGCCGATGACCCAGATACCATAGCTGTGGCTGGTTCGTAGGATAGAAAAGTGCTTCAGGAGGGGGTGGGAATCTTCAGTGCCGGAACTTTCTCCGTCACTTCCGCCCATTCCGATTCGGCAAGACCAGCAGCGATCCACTGACACAACACGGGAAGAAAATCTGCCGGGACTCCGACCGCCATGTTCTGTGCAACACAGACCCGATCCTCGACATCGATGTGCTGAAACCACCAGGGCAACATCTCCTGCATGAATTCTGGTGAACAGAAATCCATGATTCGCCCATCTAGAGCCCAGATCTCAGCCGCTTCAAAGTGATCCATCATCGCTGGCATCACCTTCTGCTCCTCCTCCTCCATGTGAGAATGAAGAAGATCACGCAACTGCACGAGGCTCCTGGCAATATCGCTACACTTTCCTGTCGCCAAATCTGAAACCAGAGTTTCCACTTGTTGGTGCTGATCATCGCTTTCTCGCGTCACCCCAGGCGCACGTTCTTCAAGAGCCGGGAAGAAGAGCTGATCCTCCAGCTCGGAGTGCTTCTCCAGAATCCGCGCAAAGCGGGGGAAGTCACTCTGGAAGAGCTCCTCCCCTCCTTCGATGATTCGATCCAGGTCGCGTCGCAGTGCCCGATGAACGTAAATGAAATTGTCGGCTACCGCGGCGTACTTCTCAGGGTCTACCATGATGAGTTCCTTTCCTGACAGCCTACTTGAGGCTCGACATCAGCCCTTTTTTGTCCCAGTAGGAGCGCACGCTGGAGATCAGTCCGT
>JACKQG010000745.1_pt1 | contig 46351 bp, 29 predicted proteins | sample 8237621 | NCBI WGS metagenome assembly JACKQG01 (sample SAMN15677084, study PRJNA649215) | marine metagenome | biome: marine; feature: Black Sea; material: saline water; isolation source: suspended particulate matter (SPM) from the Black Sea western gyre | collected 2013-06-09/2013-06-10 | depth... | reverse complement strand
GAATTCGGGCGATTCTACCCCTTATTGCCCTGTCCAGTTATTGGGGTCCACTTCACACTTCAGCTCCCAATATGACTACAACTCTTACTTTACGTTTGACATTTCGAGCGTAGCGCCAGCTACTGACCTCGTGTTGCGCCTCGAAGTGGAGCGATGGTACAGTCCGGATTCAAGTGAGACGGTGCGAGTGTCTGATGTTTCTACGCCCGCTGCTACATTGGAGGCGAGTGGGCAGAACGTTGGGATTTACACCGACTTGGAAACCGGCAACTCCTACGCGAGCGTCGTTATTCAGCAAACAGACGTCGGAACGGTCGTCGATATGCCGCTGACTTTGCAAGCGGTGGCAGACTTCAATTCTGTATCAGACTTTTTCTCAGTTGGGCTCTCTGTCGACAGTTTGACGCGTTTCACTGGAAACGAAGGCGTACGTTTTAGTGGCAGTTCGGAACCTCGTATCCATTTGCTAGCCGTGGATCACGACGCCGGAGGAGGGCTAACCGTAACCGTAAACAATGTTGATCCAGTTGCTAATGCCGATGCCGACCAGACAGTAGACGAAGGCGATTTGGTAACTCTCAACGGTAGCTTCACCGATCAAGGAACTGACGACGGTCACAAAGAGGAGTGGACAGTTGTCGCGAGCAATGGCGAGTCTATCGCTCCGCTGACGATCAACAACCTGACTGGCGACAGCAACGGTTCAGGTGGCAGCAGCTTCAGCTTTACGCCGGGCGATAACGGCACCTACACAGTGACCTACACCGTTACTGATGACGACGGAGGCGTCCATTCCGACATTTCAGTAATCAGCGTCAATAATGTCGACCCCGAAATTCTGTCACTTTCCGCGACTTCGGTGAATGAAGACGGAACGGTCACATTAACGGGCACGTATGATGATGCCGGTTCTCTTGACACGCACACCATCGACATCGATTGGGGACTTGGAGAAACCGCGTCTTTGGGCGTTGTCGTCTCGGGCGGCGGCTTTAGCGTCACGCATCAGTACCTGGACGACAATCCGACGATCACGCCGTCCGATGTGTACGCTATCGGCGTCACGCTAGACGACGATGATGGCGGAAGTGACTCCGACAGCACGACGACCACGATTACCAACGTCGATCCAGTGATTGATTCGTTTACGGTCGATTCAGCCGTGATCAACGAAGACGGATCGGTAACCGTCTCGGGTTCCATCTCAGATGTCGGCACTCAGGACACTCACACCGTCGAGATAGACTGGGGTGGCTCGGAAGGAACGAGCGCCGCGACGGTGATCCAGGGTGCAGGAAGTGCAACATTCACGGCGACGCATCAGTACTTGGACGACGATCCTTCGATCTCGTCAAGCGACACGTATACGATCACCGCGACAGTCACCGACGATGACAGTGGTCAGGACACTGACGCACTCGACATCACCGTGAACAACGTCGCTCCAGCCATCACCGACATCACCAGTGGAGCGGAGAAGTGTGGAACGGCGCACGAGGATGACCCGATCACGCTCGACTTGTCGTTCGACGACATCGGGTCGCTTGATGTCCATACCGTCGAGATCGACTGGGGCGACAATGAAACGGACACGATTGTCCTCACGGCCGGTGATCGGACGCTATCGGTCGACCACGATTACGACACGGGTGGCATCTACACGATCATCGTCACGGTGACCGATGACGACAGCGGTCTCGACCAGACTTCACTGCTGGCCGTGGTCAGTGGCGTCGGGCTGAACGGCGGCGTTCTGCAGATCATCGGGACCGCGGGCGACGATCATGTCACTTTGAACCAAACCGGTAACGGCCTCTTGAAGGTCCACGCCGACTTCATTCCAGAAGACGCTTTGGGCGAAACGCGAGACTTCCCGCTTGCCGATGTAAATCGCATCTTCATGTTGCTGTGTGACGGTAACGACCACGCCACGATCTCTGGCCGAATTACCCTCGACGCGATCATCGATGGCGGTGCCGGCGATGATCATCTCAACGGCGGCGACGGCTCGAACGTGATTCTAGGCCGCGAAGGCAACGACCACATCAACGGTGGATCGGGCCGTGACATCTTGATCGGCGGATTGGGAGAAGACCGCATCGTTGGTAATCCCGAGAGCGATCTGATCAGTGGCGGTGTCTTGCAGAATTCGTCGACAACCGCGACGGATTCGATCGGTGACGAGGACAACCTGCTAACGATGCAGGCTCGTTTGCAAGATGCGACGGACACCGAAATCGACGATTGGGTTGCTGGTACTGATGACTTCTTCGCGGGCCTCGAATTGGAACTCGTCGATGATGGCGGAGTAGCGGATCAACTGACCGGCAGTTCCGCAGACGACTTGTTCTTTGCGTTCGCCAACGATGATGTGACGGACGCCAGCTCGAACGGAAACGGAAACGGCGGTACCAACAAAGGCAAAGGCAAGAAGTAGTCGGTCGTAATTTCCACCAACGATACTTCCGATGTTGACTGAAGCCAGCCACGCATACGCCGTCGTACTCCCTGTACGGCGGCGTTTTTTACCGACGCTTCAGGGAGTCTGCCAACCGTCCTTGTTCGACGCTACTCCACCGCACGGCACCGGTATTGATCGGCGAGTTTCATCAGCACTTCGAGAATGAGCATATCGGCACGGGTCATTGCGTGGCGCGTGCTGCGATTGCCGAGGCCATCAATCAACTCTTCGATTGCACTTACGTGAAGTTGCATGGCCTGCTGTGATGTCAGCCCGTGAGCAACGATTTGATCGAGAAGCTGATTGATCTCGCTAGAAAGGTTACCAGCTCCCATGATGATGTACGTCCGGAGCAACTCACGATAGCGAACCGTCAGGGATGCGGGAAAGTCTGTCTCTGTCAACGTGGACGCTGCCTCGTTCGCGGAGCCGTCGTCGATCGCAGCGACGGTCTCTTCGATTATCGCTCGTTGTTCGCGAATCGAGCGAGCCGCCTCGTCGTGCTCGGTCTGCAATTGTCTCCGCTTGGTTTGCTCCAATCGCCGATTCTCGGCAATCAATCGCACCCGTTCAATTGCGCGTCCAACCATCCACAGCAAGGCCCGAGTCGTCGCTGTAGTGAGGCACACGTAAGCGTCAGCACCCGCCTCGTAACAGAGAGCCGCCATCTCTTGCTCACTCGGTTCGCCGAGGACGACGATCGCTTGCACATCTCCGCCACCGCCGCGCAGTGCATCCAGAAATTCGAGCGAGTCGAGACCGTCTTCGTGGCTGACCAATACAACGTCAAATATTTCGTCGCGCAAACGAGTCAGGCCGCCGGCCATCCCGGCGGTCTCTTCGAGCAACACTTCGCTCGCGGTGTCGGCTGTGAATGCATCGGCAAGCCAACCGCTCGCGCGAGTTGTTCCGGTAACGAAGAGCGCTCGAATCTGAAGAGGCAGGTGACCGCACGGCGTCGTGAGGCGTTTCTTCGGTTTTGTTACCGACGCCATCGTGCGTTCCTTTCGTGCAACCTAATAGGCAAATTCATTCGAAGTCGTCGGGAGAACGAAGTTGCACTCCGCCCACAATGACCCGGTCGGAGTACAACTCCAACCTACAAGAACGAAAGACCCAGCGAGCGGCTACTTTTATCCAAGCCGTTATCAAGGGTCAACGCCAATCAGGCCGCTGGCCAATCGTAGGCGACACGCATCGCGAGGCTTACCGTCTGGGTGATTTCGGGCAGGCTGATCGGCTTGGCATGAGTCGAGAATGCGTCGGCTTGCCGGGCTTCTTCGGCGAGCGTCTCGTCCATTTCCGCTGATAGGAGGATACACGGGACGAAGGCGTAGACTCGCTTGACGCGGCGAATCGTCTCGAGGCCAGTCAATCGCGGCATGTTCATGTCGAGCAGGACGACGTGAATCCTTTCGCGCTGCACGATCTCAAACGCTTCTTGCCCATCTTCCGCCAACATCGTATGGAAGCCACGCTCTTCGAACAAACCGCCCAACGTCTCGCGAAAGGCGCGGTCGTCGTCGGTAATCAGCATGGAAGGCATGTCGGGTAACATAGCGATTCCGATCGGCAATCAACAGCTAGTGACACTACTTCTATCAAAGATGGCAATTTGATAGAAGTCAAGTCTCTAAAGCTTGCGCCGTCGTACACTTACACGAAGAATCGGCGGCACCGTGCCGGGTTGTCAGCGCGGTACGTAACCTTATACTACCGGGAGACTTTCGGGTTTTGATTGCAGATGCGGGATTTAACTTCCCCTCGCTAGTGCAATCGCCCTTATTCACAGAGAGGATCTCGGTGGAAACCAACCCTTCCTTCCTTGCTCGCCATGAGTTTCTAATCCGGCGACTGCACTCTCTGAGCGGCTTGATTCCTGTCGGCGCTTACATGTGCATTCACCTGCTAACGAACGCCAGCACCCTCGAGAGTTCCGCGACCTTTCAACGAGCTGTCTACCAGATTCACAGTCTTGGCAGCTTGTTGCCAATCGTCGAATGGGTGTTCATTTTCATCCCGATTTTGTTTCACGGCATCATCGGCGTTGTGATTATTCGCGGCGGCTTGCCAAACTACGGCAGTTACAAATACACCAGCAATCTGCGGTACACGTTGCAACGTGCCAGCGGAATGATCGCGTTTGTCTTCATCATGTGGCACGTCTTTCACATGCACGGCTGGTTCCACTTTGACGCATGGCTAGAGGGCGTTGCCAAGCCGCTCGGAGGTGCCCAGTTCGCACCCTACAACGCCGCCTCTTCACTCGGAACTGCGATGTCAGGCGTCGCCCGGCCAATACTCTACGGAATTGGCGTGTTGTCCTGTGTGTTCCACTTGGCCAACGGTCTCTGGACGATGGGTATCACCTGGGGAGTGTGGACCAGCCCAGCGGCTCAGAAGCGAGCTGATCGCGTTTGTATAGCTCTCGGAATCGCCTTGGCCTTCGTCGGCCTAAGTGCGATCGGGGGAGCTGTTCGGATTGATGTCGACGCAGCCAAAACGGTCGAAGGTCAAATGTATAAGGCAAAGACTGAATCCGGCGAAATTGACAAGACGCAAGGTGATCACAAGCGATCCGACGAAGGCGGCGGACACGCTGCGGCCGAATAGAGAATCCGTCGAATCGAGTCAAACATCAGTCGGCCAAATAGCAAGGTACGAATCATGGCAAAGAAACGGGTAATGATTGTCGGCGGTGGACTGGCCGGTCTAGCGGCGGCGATGAAGCTCGCCGAGCTAGGCATCGATGTCGATCTGATGAGCCTGACGCCGGTAAAGCGATCGCACAGCGTCTGTGCGCAAGGCGGAATCAACGCCTGCAACGACCAGACGCGACAGCTTGGTGATAGCGAATGGAAGCACTTGGACGATACGGTCTACGGCGGTGACTTTCTTCAGCATCAACCGCCGGTCAAGGAAATGGCGTATTGGGCACCGAAAGTCATCGACTTGATGGATCGCTTGGGCGTTACGTTCAATCGCACGACAGAAGGCTTCATTGACCGACGAAGGTTCGGTGGAACGCTGTATAAGCGAACCGCTTTCGCCGGCGCAACGACGGGCCAACAACTGCTCTATGCGCTCGACGAGCAAGTCCGTCGCTGGGAGTCAGAAGGAAAAATTACCAAGCACGAGTTCTGGGATTTCCTTGGTCCTGTGCTCGATGAAAACGGAACCTGCCGAGGCTGTGTCGCTCAAGATCTTGTCTCGATGGAGATCCGCTCGTTCCCCGCCGATGCTGTGATCCTTGGGACCGGTGGCTGTGGTTTGATTTACGGTCGATCAACGATGTCGATGGTCTGCACCGGAAGTGCCGCCAGCCGCGCGTTTCAAGCCGGTGCGAAATATGGCAATGGCGAGTGTATCCAAGTCCATCCGACAGCGATTCCCGGTGCCGACAAGCTGCGTCTGATGAGCGAATCAGCTCGCGGCGAAGGCGGTCGTGTTTGGGTGCCGCGAACACCGCAGGACACGCGCGATCCCAAGAGCATTCCTGAGGCGGAACGATACTACTTCCTCGAAGAGCGTTACCCCGAATACGGCAACCTCGTTCCTCGTGACATCGCGACTCGCGAGATCTTCGATATATGTGTGAACGAAGGCTTGAGCGTCGAAGCCGGACGTCAGTGCGTCTATCTCGACCTAACGCATATCGATGCCCAAGAGTTGACTAGAAAGCTGGGCGGCATCCTAGCGATCTACGAGAAATTCCAAGGCGTCGATCCGCGATTCACGCCGATGAAGATCTTCCCCGCCGTCCACTATTCAATGGGCGGTTTGTGGGCGGATTACGAGCGAGCATCGGACGGCGGCCTGAAGCTCGGCTCGCCTGTCAACCAAGCAACCAACATTCCGAACCTCTACGCCATCGGCGAGTGCGATTATCAGTACCACGGTGGTAATCGCCTGGGAGCCAATTCGCTGCTCAGTTGTATCTTCAGTGGACTGATCGTTGCACCTGGAATCGAGTCCCTGTTTGATCAGCAGAGTGGTGCCGCGGCGGATCTTGAGTCTTCGCTGTTCGAGCGAGAAGTCCGGCGTCATCAAGCCGAACACGATGCCCTCTTAAAGCGGCCCGCCGGCAAGGAGAATCCGTACCTGATCCATCAGGAACTTGGCGATCTGATGACCAAGTCGGCGACCGTCGTTCGTCGCAATGACCAGCTTGAAGAGGCTTATTCAGGTGTAATGGACTTACACGAGCGAGCAAAAAACTGTTCGCTCTCAGACACCGGAAACTGGACGAATCAAAACGTCGTGTTCACCAAAGCTCTCCTCGACATGTTCCCGCTGGCCAAAACCATCGTCAAAGGCGCGTTGCAACGAGACGAGTGTCGTGGTGCTCATTTCAAGCCTGCATTCAAGATGCCAAGCTTGAAAAGCGAAACTCCTGCAGATCGACGCCGCGAAGCGGAACAGTGGTGTGATCGCTTTGACGAAAACAATAAGAAGTGGCTCAAGTCAACGATCGCGACCTGGAATGACAATGAGCCAGACATCACGTACGAAGACGTCGATACTTCGCTGATCACTCCCCGACCGCGTTTGTACGGGTTGGTTGGAGCCGAGGTGATTGAAGAAGTATGGAACGAACGCCAGGCGGCAAAGGAAACCGCGAAGCCGGAAGTCGCAGGTGCTGCTTCCTAAGCAGACGCGTGGACTAGCACAACTGAGAAATGGACATCCTCTACACCAGCTGAACAATTCTATGGCTGATACATCGCAAAACGGACCGCGGACACCGGACTCTTTCGAGGTTCGCGTTCTTCGCCAAGGTGGCCCAGGGCAAAATAGTTACTGGGAACGCCATAGCGTTAAATACGAACTCGACATGAACGTCATCAGCGTGCTGCAACGTGTCGCGGCCGGGGCTAAAACGGTCGATGGCAAAGCAGTCGCGCCGGTCGCTTGGGACTGCAATTGCCTGGAAGAAGTTTGCGGTGCCTGCACCATGGTAGTCAACGGTCGCACACGACAAGCCTGTACCGCACTCGTCGATCGATTACTGGAAGACAATTCGAAAGAAATCGAATTGCAACCAATGACCAAGTTCCCGGTCCTTCGTGACCTGATGGTCGATCGATCGCGTCTGTTTCGTTCGCTACAGAAGGTCAAGGCCTGGGTCCCTGTCGATGGATACTCCGACATGGGATCCGGCCCAAAGCAAACACGAGCGCAGCAAGAAGTCGCGTATCCGCTGAGCGAATGCATGAGCTGTGGTTGCTGCCTGGAAGCCTGCCCACAATACACGAAGGTCGAGCTGACTCAACGTGACGACGAAAGTGACGCTGATTTCCAGAAGCGCAAAGACGATGCTCATGACAGTTCGTTTATCGGCGCCGCCGCGATCAGTCAGGCCGTTCTTTTCAACGGGCATCCAACCGGCAAGAACACTGCCGACGAGCGGCTCGATGCTTTAATGGACGAAGGTGGAATCCAAGTCTGCGGCAACGCCCAGAACTGTGTAGCAGTCTGTCCCAAAGAGATTCCGCTAACCACATCGATCGCCAAAGCCGGACGCCAAACGACGGTCCACGCCATCAAGAAGTGGTTTGATCGATAAGGACACTCCGAGCTGCGACCAGATTGGCTTGACGTCTATCCGCTCTGCTCGGTCGTACCACTTTCGGCTCGTTCGACAACTCCAGGCTCTTCGGGGCGAGCTTTGGGCAGCGTGCCTGGGACGACGACCGGCCCTGGAGAAGTATCGTCGATGATCCGCTTCAGCTCCGTGGCATCCACCGACTCGACTTCGATTAAGAGTTCCGTTAGTGCCACGAGTGCGTCGCGGCGAACTTCGAGAATGTGCCGGACTCTCTCAAGTGATTCATTGATGATACGCGTCGTCTCTTCATCGATCTCGCGAGCCGTCTGCTCGCTGTGTGAACGCAGCGTCTCTTCACCGCCAGCAGCAGCCAAGAAAGGCGAACGATTAGATTCGCAATAGTTGACGCGGCCAAGTCGGCTCATGCCATATTCCATCACCATGCTGCGAGCAATACCGGTGGCTCGTTCTAAATCATTCTGAGCACCTGTCGAGATATCTTCGTAGATCATCTCTTCGGCCATCGTGCCGGCCAGCAAAACTTGGATGCGACTCTCGAGTTCTGATTGCGTCATGAGGAATCGATCGCCGTCAGGACGTTGCATGGTGTAGCCAAGCGCCGCGAGTCCGCGAGGAATGATCGAAACTTTGTGAACGGGATCAGTGTTCGGCAACGAGTAAGCGACCAACGCATGACCAGATTCGTGATAGGCAACCCGCTGCTTCTCGTCTTCGTTCATGATCCGCTGTTTCTTTTCCAAACCGGCGGTCACACGCTCGACGCCCTCGTTAAACTCCAGCATGCCGACTGTGTTTTTCTCGTGACGAGCGCTCAACAAAGCGGCTTCGTTCACGAGGTTCGCAAGGTCGGCTCCAACGAAACCTGGCGTGATCCCAGCCACATCTGCTAGATCGACCGAGTCATCAAGCTTCACCGATTTGACGTGAACCTTCAGGATCGCTTCTCGGCCTCGGATGTCGGGACGATCGACCAATACGTGACGATCAAAACGGCCGGGTCGCAGCAAGGCCGAGTCCAACGTTTCGGGACGATTGGTCGCGGCCATGACGATCACACCGCTGTTGGATGCGAAGCCGTCCATCTCGACGAGTAACGCATTCAGCGTCTGTTCTCGTTCGTCGTGACCACCGACCATTCCAGAACCACGACTCTTACCCAACGCATCCAATTCGTCGATGAAGATGATGCAGGGAGCTTTCGTCTCAGCTTGCTGGAACATGTCGCGAACGCGAGCCGCTCCGACACCAACGAACATCTCTACAAAGTCGCTACCCGAAAGACTGAAGAATGGGACGCTCGCTTCGCCAGCAACAGCCTTCGCGAGAAGCGTCTTTCCTGTTCCGGGAGGTCCAACCAGCAGCACGCCCTTTGGGATGCGGCCGCCGACCTTTTGATATTTGTCTGCATTACGAAGGAAGTCGACGACTTCTTTCACTTCCTCGACGGCTTCGTCAATGCCTGCGGCGTCATCGAAACTCAAGCCAAGATCTTCCTGGGCGTAAAGCTTGCCGCGGCTGCGACCGAACGACATCGGCGAACCAGCTCCGCCCAGTCGTCGCATCATGATCACAAAGAAAACAATGATCATCCCCGTTAACAGAAACAGCAGCCCATGGGTCTCCCAAATGCTCGGCTGAGCATCGAAACCATGAACGATGTTGCTGGTATTCAGCATCTGCTTCAGTTCGTCAATCGTCTCTTCACTCGGCAGGATGTTCGTCCGAAAGGATCTTTCAACAGGCGTCGAGTCCTTGGGAGCCGGCGCGATCCGCTGATGATTGACCTTTCCAGTCACCGTTCGATCCGAAATCGTCACGTCTCGAAGATCGCTATAACGGTCACGTTTTTGAGTGCCGCCACTGCCCTTTCTTTGGACAACAATATCTCCGCGCATGCCTTCTTCTAGCGGCCCGTACTTCTTTGTGTGCTTGCTGTTCTCGATTAGCTCGACGAGATCGGGATAGTCGATTACCTGGACGTTTAGATTAGAGACGTAGAGAGCCACCAGCGTGATGCCAAGGACAGCGATTGCCATGTACCACAGAAAGTTCTGCCCCCCAGACGGGCCTCTTCCGTCATTTTGTCTTCGATTTGGACCTTCGTCTTGGCTCATCTCGTGTTACTCCACGCTAAACGTGATTTGTGCGCTTTCGAAATTCAGATTTCGGGTAGCTAGTTCAGCCGTTTCGACTGACGTGTCTAATTATTGTGAATCGATCTACCCAGAAGCCTATTCTTAACCATTCACGACGTACTTTGTATGTCGTAAGTTTGCAATTATACACCCGGTTCGGACGACGATCCGGCTTGCCGGTCGAAGTACAGCTAAATAGAATGCCCTGTCCTCACCGAAGTCCCAGCAGCACAATACCTTAGCCGTTCCAAATTCGCTGGCACAACAGCGATCGGCGGTTGCCAATGGCAGCCGCATCCTCACCAGTCCCAACGTTGTCGTAAAGTAGGTTTATAGACAAACGCCGACCTGCGGCAACGATATAATACCTCCGAGTTTCATGAGTGACTGCGTCCGTAATATCGCGATTCTTGGCTCAACCGGCAGTATCGGCCAGAGTACGTTGGACGTCGTCGCCGCTTCCAACGGACGGTTGCGAGTCGTTGGCTTGACCGCAAACAGCCGTTTAGTAAAGCTCTGTGAACAGGCGACTGAGTTCCAGCCAAAGTGGATTGTCGCGTCGAATTCCGATCACGCAAGTGCCTTCGACTGGTCGTCAAAGCCATCCGACGTGGAGTTATTGCTCGGACCGGAAGGCATCGCCTCGTTGGTTTCCCGGCCCGAAGTTGACATTGTGGTGGCCGCGATCGTCGGCAGCGCTGGCCTGACGGGTACCTGGGCGGCACTCGAAGCTGGCAAGACCGTTGCGCTTGCCAACAAAGAGACGCTCGTCATGGCCGGGCCGCAGGTCATGCGGCTAGCAAGAGAACGCAACGCCAAGATCTTGCCTGTCGACAGCGAACACAGTGCGGTGTTCCAAGGCCTCGAAGCTGGCGCACGTCAGGATGTCAAGCGAATCATACTGACTGCCAGCGGTGGGCCGTTTCGGCAACATACACGCAACCAGCTAGCTCAAGTCACCGTCGACGAGGCGTTGGCGCATCCAACATGGGAGATGGGGCCGAAAATCACTGTCGATTCCGCCACCATGATGAACAAGGCCCTGGAAATTATCGAAGCTCGATGGCTGTTCGATCTCGAGCCTGACCAGATCGACGTCGTTGTGCATCCGCAATCGATTGTCCACTCGCTGGTCGAGTTTCGTGACGGTTCGGTCGTGGCTCAACTTAGCCCGCCAGACATGAAGCTGCCAATTCAGTATGCTTTGACATATCCTGATCGGTGGGATTGTCCATCGCCGAAGCTGGACTTGGCATCGGCGATGAGTCTCGATTTCGAGCCGCCGGATCTCGATCGCTTCCCGGCGATTGGTTTGGGACACGAAGTCGCCAGAGCTGGTGGCACGGCGGGTGCCGTCTTGAATGCGGCAAACGAAGCGGCCGTTGCTGGCTTCCTGGAAGGTCAACTTTCGTTCATCGAGATCGTTCCGGCTTGCCGCTCGGTACTCGAAAACCATCAATTCGACGCCAATCCAACATTGGAAAGACTTATCGAGCTCGATACCTGGGCTCGTCAGGAGGTTACACGGTGGGTTTGTACTTAATCGCCTTTAGCATGCAAGCACTCGGCGAGAAAGCGTGGCAGATCGGCAGCGTTGCGGCTGGTCTGGGCTTCGTCATCTTCGTTCATGAACTCGGCCACTTCCTCATCGCCAAGTGGTGTGGTGTAAAGTGCGAAAAGTTCTACGTCGGCTTCGATGTTCCGATCAAGATCTTCGGCTTCCAGCTCCCCTCGAAGCTTGTTCACTTTCAATGGGGCGAGACCGAATATGGTGTCGGCATTATTCCGCTGGGCGGTTACGTCAAGATGCTCGGTCAAGACGATGATCCACGCGCCGCGCAAGCCGAGATGGAACGCATTCGAGTCAAGAAGTCCCAGGATTCCGACACGGAAGCTACAGACGAATCCGAAACCGTTCCCGCGAATGCCGACGCGGATCGCGCCGAAGCCTTACGCGAAGGAACTGCCGCAGAAGGCCTGACCGAAGGTCAAAGCGTCGAGCAATCCAGCCAAGAAGAGTACGAGCTCGACCCGCGCAGCTTCCCTGCGAAGACAGTACCACAGCGCATGTGCATTATTTCCGCTGGCGTGATCATGAACTTGATCTTCGCCGTGATCTTCGCGATGTTCGCGTTTCGTGCCGGTGTACCGTATACGCCTTGCGAAGTGGGTTCGGTCGTGGCAGGTGGGCCTGCTTGGCAGGCAGATATTCAACCCGGAAGCCGCATCATTCAGATCGGGGAGAAAGGACGGCGAAGCGAGCATCTTCGCTTTACTTGGGATCTGCGGAATGCCGGCGTCGGAATGACGAATCATGACGAATCGCTGTTGTTGGTCGTCAGAGGACCTGAAGGAGAAGAGAAGACAGTTCGCATCAAGCCCACGATTACGAATACCAACAAGGGGGCCATCCCAACAATCGGAATCGCTGCCGCATCAGAGACGATGTTGGCGGACGAAACAATCATCGCCGAGTCATCAGCCGAATTTCAGAGTGGCGATGTGATTGTGGCGATCGACGGTCAGTCCGTCAAAGATTCGTACGAACTGGATGCCGCTCTTGCCGCTCGCCCGCACGAACCTGTTCTCGTCAAAGTGGAACGCTCGCACGTGAACGAAGGTGGTACCTTTCAGACAACGGAAGAGGAGATCACGATCCAACCAAATCCACTGCGGCGAGTTGGATTGGTGATGCGCGCTGGGCCTGTCGTCGGAATCGCCCCTGAATCGCCCGCCGATGCTGCCGGTTTTCAAGTCGGCGACCTGATCCAGAGTATCGCCGGTGAACCGTTTAAGGATCCAATATTATTGCCGAGCTTGTTAGTTCCGTATTACGGCCAGAAGATCGAAGTCACAGTACGACGCGGCGAGGACGAAGTTGCTTTGCAAGTGAACGTCGCGACGCCCGCCGTGTATGAATGGAATGCAGGCTACAACTCGCCGATGACGACGGAATCGTTGGGGTTAGCCGTCGCCGTTGAGCCTAAAGTGCTCGCCGTCATCCCGGGCAGCAGCGCTGAAAAGGCAAAGATGCAGCCAGACGATGTGATTTCCGCGTTCAAGCTTATCTGGGACGATCCAACGACTCGCGCCGAGCGAAGTTCCAACAAGGAAAAACCGCAGCCGATCGGGGACGAGTCGTTCAGTTGGCCTTTTGTCTTCAGAAACATACAGGGGATGAAGGACGGGCACAGTCTGGTGTTATCGGTCCAGCGTAACGGGCAGACCCTGGACGTGCCGCTGAAGGCCGCTCCCTCGGGTGAGTTTTATCCGGAACGTGGCTTCGTGTTCGCTCCCAAGCAAGACAAGCGAATTGCGCAAACTTGGAGTGAAGCTTTGCTTCTCGGTGCGCGACGGACGAAGGAAGATGCGTCGCGAGTATTCATGTTCCTGCGAAAGCTGGTCACGGGAGAGATCGCAATTACTAACGTTGGCGGCCCGGTTACAATCGCAGTGGTGGCTGGGTCCGAAGCTTCCGAGGGATTGCCTCGCTTACTGATCTTCCTAACCTTCCTGAGTGCCAACCTTGCGGTCGTCAACTTTATGCCTATCCCTGCGTTGGACGGAGGTCACTTCATCTTCCTCATGTGGGAAGGCATCTCCGGCAAACCAGTGAACGAACGAGTACAGATCGCGTTAACGTTGGCGGGTGTCGGCTGTTTGTTGTGCTTGATGATCTTCGTCGTGGGCCTGGACATCAACCGACTCTTCTTCTGATCAGTTCGGTGACAACAAAATACAAATCGGTGCGCGCCGTAGTATTTGACGCCGTCGGAACGCTCATCTATCCCGATCCGTCTGCGGCGTTCGTGTACTGCGAACTGGGCCAGCAGCATGGCTCGAAGTTATCTCTAGACGACATCGCAACTAACTTCGGCCGCGCACTAATTCAACGGCCTTACAAGCGACAAACTAACGAACAATCGGAACGCGACCGATGGCGCGAGATCGTTGCCGAGGTGTTGGCCGATTTAAGCGACACGGAGTCACTCTTTCACGAACTCTGGAACCACTTCGCACAACCAACGAGCTGGGCCGTCTACGAAGAAGTTACCGATGTCTTAGCTGACTTAAACGCGCAAGGTTTTACCACGGCGATTGCATCGAACTTCGACGATCGATTGCTTTCTCTCGCCGGCGAGCTAACGGCGCTGCATCGAGTGAAGGAGATCTTCGTCTCTTCACAAGTCGGCTACACGAAACCGTCAATCGAGTTCTTCCGAGCTATCGAAGCAAAGTTGCGGTTGACGCCCCAACAACTACTCATGGTCGGGGACGACATGACGAATGATTTCGAAGGCGCGGCGCAAGCAGGCTGGCACAGCCTCCTGCTGAATCGAGATTCGACCGAGTCGCGTCTCAGAACCGTACGATCGCTCCGCGATATAGAGGCGTATCTGTTGTAAGTTGCTCGCCACAGACTACCTGAATCTCCGCCAAACCTGAACTCAAAGCATTTACTGAGTACTGCATTACGTAATACAATGAAGGCCGCACCGCCCCAATGCTCGCGTTGCCTGGATGAGCCATCTGAAATCCTACCTATTCCGTCGCTGGTCGCCCCAATGCAGCCCATTACCACGACTTCGAGCGATACCGTTCCACTAACTAGCCGCCTACTCCGCGCCCTCCTCGTCGGCTTGTTCGGAGTCTGCGTGAGTTCATTGCAAGCCGAAGATGCAGAGAAGCTCGCGTTCTTTGAAACTCGCATTCGCCCGATCCTGGTCGAGCATTGCTATGAGTGCCATTCTGTTGGCTCGAAGGAAGTGAAGGGAAGTTTAATCGTAGATTCGGCGGCCGGGCTCCTCAAAGGAGGCGACTCGGGAACATCGCTCGTACCGGGAAAGCCTGACGAGAGCTTGCTCTTGGAGGCCTTGCGGTACGAGAGTCTGGAAATGCCCCCTGCCGGTCGATTGCCTAAGAACGTGATCAACGACTTTCAAGAGTGGATCGAAATGGGCGCAGTCGATCCGCGAGGTGGCGACGCGGGACCGGCGGTTCGCTCGAAGATCGATATCGAGGCGGGCCGTGAGTTTTGGGCCTTTCGACCAACGCAGTCGCACACACCGCCAGCGGTCGTCGATGTGAATTGGCCCCGCTCCGAAATCGACGCCTTTGTATTGGCTCGGCTTGAAGAAGCGAAGCTGAAGCCTGCGCCCGATGCCGATCGCGCGACACTTGCCCGTCGTCTCTACTACAACTTGCTCGGTCTACCGCCTACACCAGAACAAGTCCGCGAGTTCGTCGATGATCCGTCGTCGAATGCCACCGAAACGCTAGTGGATCGACTGCTTGATTCGCCGCAATTCGGAGTCCACTGGGGGCGGCATTGGCTGGACGTCGCGAGATATGCCGATTCGAACGGCGGCGATTTCAATGCAACATTTCACAACGCGTGGCGTTATCGCGATTACGTCGTTACCGCGATGAACGACGACAAACCTTTCGACCAGTTCGTCAAAGAACAAATCGCCGGAGACTTGCTTCCTTTCGAAACAGACGAGCAACGAACGGAACAATTGATCGCTACTGGTTTCCTGATGCTCGGCACAAAAATGTTAAGCGAACGCGATAAAGAAAAATTGACGATGGACGTCATCGACGAGCAGATCAGTACCGTCGGCAGCGCGTTCATGGGGATGACGCTAGGATGTTGCCGATGTCACGACCACAAGTTCGATCCGATTCCAACCGAAGATTACTACGCGCTGGCTGGGATCTTTCGCAGCACGCGTACGCTCGAAGGTGAAAGCCAGAAATACGTCTCGACATGGCCGCGTCGTGACCTGCCAGCGGAACCCGAGCATGTCGCGGCGGTCAAGGAACATGAACAGAAAACGAAAACGCTCAACAAGCAGCTTGCTGCCGCGAAGAAACAACTCGACGAGGCGGAAAAGGAACTGAAGGAGTATTTCTCGGCGACCAGCCTGCTGACCTTCGACGACACCGTCGCAAAAGTCACCGGAAGCTGGAACTCCTCCAAGCTGACGCCACCGTTCGTCGGAAAGGGATACATTCATGACGGCGATACCGACAAAGGCGAGAAGTCAGTCGAATTCGCATTGAAGCCGCGAACGACCGGACGATATGAAGTGCGTGTTTCGTACACGCCCGGTTCGACTCGCGCGAGAGATGTTCCGCTGCTGATTCGCCACGCGGACGGCAGTTCGGGAATTAAGCTCGACCAAACGCAGAAGCCGCCAATCGACGATTTGTTCGCGGCAGTCGGAATCTATCGTTTCGAAGGCGGAAAGACAGGCTCGTTGACCATTTCTACGACCGGGACGAACGGCTATGTGATCGTCGATGCGGTGCGACTGGTCGAAGTTGACGAGCAAGGCAAGCCCGTCGTCAACGCAGTTGCCTCAACGGACGTTTCGACACAACGTGCCGCGGCCGAAGCTAACGTCAAACAGTTCAAGACTGCGTTTACTTCGCTGGACGAGCAGATCAAGGCGCTGAAACAAGATGCGCCGCCACCACTCCCGAAAGCGATTGCCGTCGATGAGTTCAAAGAACTCGGTGACTGCGAACTCTGTGTTCGTGGCGAGCATCGAAATCGAGGTGACGAAATTCCACGCGGGTTCATTCAGGTCGCGTTGACAAGCGACCCAACCGCGATCCCGAAAACATCGAGTGGACGTCGCGAGTTGGCAGATTGGATCGCCGACCCGCAGCATCCGCTCACCGCGCGCGTGATCGTCAACCGCGTCTGGTATCATCTGCTGGGTGAAGGCATCGTCCGCAGCGTCGATAATTTTGGGGAACTCGGGCAGCGACCAACGCATCCCAAGCTGCTTGATTATCTCGCTCATCGCTTCGTCACGCCGAGCAGCGAGCAGGGATTCGGCTGGTCGATCAAACGTCTTGTCCGCGAGATCACGCTTAGTCGCGCTTACCAAATGAGCAGCGATCACGACGAGGCCGCCTGGCAAACCGATCCAGAGAATCGAATGCTGTGGCGAGCCAATCGCAGACGATTACCCGCCGAAGCGATTCGCGATTCGATGCTGGCGATCAGCAACCAGCTCGACCTCTCGCCAGGCGGCTCGCCCGTGCCGGGGCTTGGGACGCTGGTCAACAACAACTCGGCCGATGGCGACACCTACGAGAGCAAAGAGTCTGCGCGACGCAGCTTGTACTTGCCCATCATTCGCAACGCGTTGCCCCCGAGTTTAACCGTGTTTGACTTCGCCGATCCGGACCTCGTGGTCGGCAAACGCCCGGTGACTAACGTTCCGGCGCAAGCATTGCTCCTCATGAACAGCCCGTTCGTTATGAATTGCGCAGAACAAACAGCCAAGCAGGTGATGACTGCTGAAGGCCGAACGCCGGAACAACTTGTGGCCAGAACGTATCGAGTCACACTATCTCGCGCGCCGACGAGGTCAGAAGTCGAACGAGCCATCGCATTTCTTAAGATCGAAGACAATACTTCAGGCGAGCACACTGTAAAACGACTGACACGACTGATCCACGTATTGTTTGCATCGACCGAATTCCGAATGACCAATTGACTAGATGGTGGTAGCTCCGGCTTGCCGTTAAACGAAGAGTTTGCTCCTATGACTACACAACGAACGCTATCACGACGCGACGCCTTACGAGTCTCGGTTGCCGGTCTCGGTGGGATCGCGTTGACGGGTCTGCCGAGCGGATCGTCAGAGGCGGCAATGGGCACGGTGGCTCCTCATTTCGCGCCACGCGCGAAACGAGTCATCGTTCTCTTTATGCATGGCGGGCCGAGCCAAGTCGATACGTTCGACTACAAACCACGTCTGAATGCTGACGACGGCAAAGAGCTGCCGTTCGCTCCGGCGATGAACATCGACGCGAAACCAAAACTCTTACGTTCACCTTGGAAGTTCTCGCGACACGGCCAAAGCGGCAATTGGGTATCTGAACTGTTGCCACACACCGCAAAGCATATTGACGACTTGTGCGTCGTTCGTTCGATGTACAGCCGCGGTCAATCGCATGGCCAAGCCGTTAGCATGTTGCACACAGGAAGCGACAACCTCGTGCGACCTTCCGTGGGCGCTTGGGTCTCGTACGGATTGGGCAGCGAGAATCCAGACTTGCCTGCGTTCGTTTCGATCAGCCCCGCCAGCGGCCATGGTGGACCACGAAACTACGGTTGCGCATTCCTTCCGGCGATGCATCAAGCAACAGCAATTGGTAACTCCGGAAAACTTGGCGATGCGAAAATCCAACACCTCGGCAACGAGCGGCTTTCCGACAAGGAGCAGGCGGAACAATTGACCCTGCTCCAAGCCATCAATCGAGATCATTTGGCACGAGTCCGGCGCGATGAACAGATCAGCGGCGCGATCGACTCGTTTGACTTGGCATTCCGGATGCAAGCCGCTGCTCCCGACGTGCTCGATCTGTCGCGCGAGCCCGCATACTTGCAACAGCTGTACGGCATTGGGACCAAAGAGACTGACAACTATGGGCGACAATGCCTGCTCGCTCGCCGTTTGGTCGAAGCTGGCGTTCGCTATGTTGAAGTTTCCACCGGCAATGTTTGGGACCAACACAGCAACCTACAAAGCGGCCACGAGAAGAACTCGCTCGCAACCGACCAGCCGGTTGCCGCACTACTTGCGGATCTAAAGGCTCGTGGAATGCTCGAGGACACGCTCGTCGTATGGGGCGGCGAGTTTGGCCGGACGCCAATCGCTCAAGGTACGAACGGTCGCGATCACAACCCGCAAGGCTTTACGACTTGGCTGGCAGGCGGTGGTGTGAAGGGCGGACTGACCTACGGCAACACTGACGAATACGGTTACTACGCCGTCGAGGACCGCGTCCACATACACGATCTTCATGCGACAATGTTGCATCTACTCGGATTGGATCACTTGCGGCTAACGTATCGATATGCGGGACGTGACTTTCGGCTGACCGATGTATATGGTGAAGTCGTCACCGATCTCCTGGTGTAGCATGTGGTATTTGCAACGACCGGCATAAGTCAAAGCGATGGAATTTAACCCAATCGCAACGCGACGGCGACCTCGGATGTACTTCACTCACCGCGTTGCGATCGGGTTAAACGAAGGATAGCTTTCGTCAGCTCGCCTCTCGGTGGATAGTCGCACAGCTGATCCAGGATCGTTTTTCGCAGCCACGTTGACAGAGCCCACGCAGGTTAAGTACACTCCGTCACTTAACAGGCTGCCGTACTTTGACGGATCGAACTGAAAATCGTCGTCATTCGCTGCTCGATGATGACTTGTCAAGGGATTGATTGGGAGCATGAACTGGCTCCGAAAGTTCTCCAATAGACGCCGCTTCCATCCCTCCTGGCGGCTGACCCAACCCGCTGTATCCTTGTGGTTCAGCGTTATTTACTGTGCGCCGCGGGCACATCCACCGGTGGCCGCTCGACAGTTCTGTTATTTCGACTCAACTCACTAAGACAAAACAAGCTATTTCGAAACACGGAGATCGAATAAAGTGGACACCACACTGATTGTCTGGGTAATTGCGTTTAGCGGCTCGGTTGTAGCCCTAGTCCAAGCCTATCTGTTCTTCAAGACAATGATGGCCGCCGATGAAGGCACGCCTCGCATGGTCGAGATCGCGGGCTACGTTCGTGAAGGTGCCAATGCGTACCTGAAGCAACAGTACAAGGTCGTCGGTGTATTCTTTGTCGTCATCGTGATTCTGCTGTCGATTGCCGCCTTTGTAATGAAGGTACAAAGTGAATTCGTGCCGTTCGCATTCCTCACTGGCGGCTTCTTCTCGGGCTTGGCAGGTTGGTTCGGTATGAAGACGGCGACTTGGGCGAGCAGTCGAACCGCGGCTGGCGCTCAAAAGTCATTGAACCAAGGGTTGCAAGTTGCATTCCGTTCGGGAGCCGTGATGGGCCTGACTGTTGTTGGCCTGGGGCTGATCGATATCACGCTCTGGTTTGGCTTTTTATACTATATCTGGCCGAACGTACTCCACTTTGATCCACTCTCGCTGATCGACATTACAGTGACGATGTTGTGCTTCGGAATGGGAGCAAGCGCCCAAGCGCTGTTCGCTCGTGTTGGCGGCGGTATCTTCACGAAAGCCGCGGACGTCGGCGCTGATCTTGTAGGCAAGGTCGAGCAAGGCATTCCGGAAGACGATCCGCGCAACCCGGCAACGATCGCTGACAACGTTGGTGACAATGTGGGCGATGTCGCGGGCATGGGAGCCGACCTTTACGAATCGTATTGTGGTTCGATCTTAGCGACAGCCGCCCTGGGGGTTGCAGCTTTTGCATCGGGATCTCTCGAAGCAACCGACCGGTCCGGTATCGTGTTGTCGTCTGTCGACGCGCAGCTACAGGCATTGCTGTTGCCCATGGCGATCGCTGGCGTCGGAATCTTCTTGTCGATCCTTGGCATTTACTTGGTGCGTACGAATGAAGACGCAACGCAAAAGAATCTGCTTGCAGCACTGGCTCGCGGAATCGACGCTTCCACCATCCTTGTCGTTGTTGCTGCCGCTGGTCTCGCCTGGTGGTTGATGCCACGAGCAGAAGGAACAGTGATACTCGGCATTCCTGGAGTGGCGTTCAGCATCATGGTCGGACTGGCCGCAGGATGGCTGATCGGTAAGTGGACTGAATATGCAACCAGCGATGAATACACCCCGACAAAGAACTTGGCCGAACAAGCCGAGACAGGCCCTGCGACTCTCATTATCGGTGGTATCGCCGATGGGATGATGAGTGTTTGGGTACCAGTGATCGTCGTATGTGCAGCAACGCTGCTCGCATTCGGGTTCGCTGCCGGTTGGAACTTCGGGGACGTGAGCTATTTTGCTCTAGGCTTGTACGGAGTGGGTATCGCGGCAGTTGGTATGCTCAGTACGCTCGGCATCACGCTCGCTACCGACGCTTATGGCCCGATCGCCGACAATGCTGGTGGCAACGCGGAGATGGCAGGGCTCGAACCTATTGTCCGCGAACGAACCGACGCGCTCGATTCACTCGGAAACACAACCGCAGCGACTGGCAAAGGATTCGCCATTGGCTCAGCGGCGTTAACCGCCCTCGCGTTGCTTGCCGCGTACATTGAAGAAGTTCGGGTTGGCTTCGAGCGATGGGGAGACGAGATCGTAGCGACGCAGGCGGTGGACGGCGTCTACAAAGTCTCGACCGGCTTCGTCGTCGCGAAGCACGGAACTGAATCGCACTATTACTTGGCGATGCCTAGCGACGTTCGTCATCCCGAGGTGAAATCCTCCTGGGAAGCCGTTAGCCCTGAACAATGGCCCAAGAAACTCGATGACGGTTTGTTCGACGCTGGTTCAGATGGAAAATTGAGTTTCAAAACAGGTGCCCGATTGATTGACGTGCATGAGGCAACTCTCCCGGACTTCACCACTTACTACGACGCGTCGCTAATGAATCCGAAAGTTTTGGTCGGCGTGTTCCTCGGTGCGATGGCAACATTTGTCTTCTGTGCGATGACGATGAAGGCGGTCGGGCGCGCCGCACGAGGCATGGTCGAAGAAGTCCGCCGTCAATTCCGTGAGAAGAAAGGGATCATGGAAGGAACCGAAACGCCGGATTACGCAGCACCCGTGGCGATCAGCACGGTCGCCGCTCAACGGGAAATGATCTTGCCATCAACGCTTGGACTGGTCACACCAATTGTCGTTGGCATCTTGCTCGGCGTCGGCGGCGTCCTTGGATTGCTGGTTGGTACGCTGACTTGCGGCTTCTGTCTGGCGATCTTCATGTCCAATGCTGGTGGCTCGTGGGACAACGCCAAGAAATACATCGAAGCCGGCCATCACGGCGGCAAAGGCTCCGAGGCCCACAAGGCCGGCGTGGTCGGCGACACCGTGGGTGATCCCTTCAAAGACACCAGCGGCCCTAGCCTGAACATTCTCATTAAGCTGATGAGCATGGTCAGCGTTGTCGTTGCTGGCTTAGTCGTCCGATACAGTTTAATGGCAATGGGGATCTTCTAGAGCAGTTCGTATCAGACGGTTCAACAAGGAGCTTCGCGATTGGGTGAGGCTCCTATTGCAGGCAAGTATTATCCGGAGCGAATGGGATCAAGGACTCCTGCGCTTAATCAGAGTCACCTCGTTGCCCGCATCGGTGAAACTCACTTCGTCCATAAAGCTCTTCATCAGCACGAGTCCGCGACCGCCTTCCTCCTCCAGCGTACGCGGGTCTTTGGCGTCAGGAAAAAGAGATGGGTCGAAGCCTTTGCCATCATCTTTGACAACGAATTTTGCTTCGTTCGGTGTGATCAACGCGAAGACTCGTACACGACGATCTTTGTACGGTTGGGATTTCGAGCGGCTCTCGAACATCATGGCACGCTGCTCGCCGCGTAGCGACGGACGAATCTCGGGCAGGTCGTCGGCCGGCAGCTCCAAATTGCCGTGATACATGGCGTTCAAGATCGCCTCGTCGAGGGCAACTCCAAGCCGCCGCCGCTCGGTCGTGTCGACAAGGTCCATGCCAAAAGCGACTTGTTGCAACAGATCGACCAATGGCGGAATCAGCGCGAGGTCATTCTCAATGGTAAACTCGTATTCGGTACGATCCAGACTGCCGATCACTCGCTGATAGCCATGATCTGCATGCACGCGATCGAGAACCTGTTCAATCGTCTCGACGAGTCGTTCCACCAACTGATTCTTTGGCACGTAACTCGCCGCGCCCTTGGCTAATGCTTCGACGGCCAACTCCTCGCTCCCCCGAGCGGTCACGACAACGACCGGCAACTCGGGCCGCAGTTGCTTCAGCGCTCCGATCAGCTGAATGCCGTCCATTTTCGGCATCCGCAGATCCGTGATGAGTACGTCTAAGTCGATGGTCCCGATTTGCACGAGAGCGTCGGCGCCGTTGTCCGTGGAGTGAATCTCCCAATCAGGGCGAGCGTTCTGAATATGCGCGACAACCAAGCCCAAGTCGGACGGGGAATCATCAACCACTAAAATGCTTGTCATCGTTCGAGCCCTGTACTTGTTGCGTAGGAAGCATGACCCACGTGAGCCAAAACTGGTCAAGGGCAACCATCGCGGCTGTAAACTGCGCCATGTCGACCGGTTTGGTAATGTAGCAGTTCGCGCTCAAGCCATAGGCGTCATGCACATCACGTTCGTCGTCCGATGTAGTGAGCACAATCACAGGCAGCGTCTTCAGGTTCTCGTCTGCGCGAATCTCTTGTAAGACCTCACGCCCGTTCTTTCTTGGCATATTCAAGTCAAGCAGGACCACATCGGGACGCGCCATCTCGGCGTAGTCGCCCTCCTTACGTAGAAATGCCAGCGCTTCGACACCATCTTCGACGTGATGCAGTTTATTTTTGACCTTGCCGAGTTTGAGCGCTTGCTTGGTAAGCAGCGCATCGCTCGGACTATCCTCCACGAGCAGAATCTCGACGATTCGGCCCAAGCTCTTTCCGTTTGGCATCAATCTCTCCCTATAGATCGGTGATAACTACCCACGCTCCACCGCCTGTGGAAGTGTAAAGATAAACGTACTTCCTTTGCCTGGCTCCGATTCAACCCAGATCCGGCCACCGTGTCGCTCGACGATCCGTTTCGTGATCGCCAGCCCAAGTCCGGTCCCCGGAAACTGACTTCGAGTATGCAGTCGCTGGAAGATTATGAATATCCTCTCGGCGTACTGTTGTTCAATCCCAATTCCGTTATCGCGAACGGAAAACTGCCAGAAATGTGGATTCTCTTTCGCGGTGACCTGAATTCGTGGAGCCTCTTGTCCGCGAAACTTGATCGCGTTGCCAATCACGTTCTGAAACAGCCGCACCAGCTGGTCACGATCGCCGCAGACAGTCGGCATCCCGGAAGTCATAATTTCGGCAGCGCTCTCGTCGATGGCGACTTCCAAATTAGATAGCGCTCCGCTGATCACTTCGTCCATGTCTACATGTTCAAATTCCTTGCCGCGTGTCTCGACGCGTGCATAGTCCAGCAGACTGTTGATCAACGCCTGCATCCGCTTCGCGCCGCTCGTGGCGTGTTCCAGGAACGTCCGAACCTCTTCGTCTGGGCTTTCCTCCAGCTTCGTCTCCAAGAGCTGGCAGTAGCCGGCCACGGCTCGCAAGGGTTCTTGCAAATCGTGCGAGGCGACATAGGCAAACTGCTGTAAATCATCGTTACTCCGTTCTAGCGATTGCTTGGCTTTGGCGAGAACCGCCGCCTGGCGCTCGCGTTCCTGCTGCTTGCGCTCGGTGATGTCGCGTGCCACGCCAAAGATTCCGGTGATTGCTCCCGCTTCGTCGCGGAGTGGCATCTTCGTCACGAGCACCCAACGGTCAGGCCCGCGTTCGGTCATGACCTGTTCTTCCTTGTTGATCAGCGGCTTGCCGGTCTCCAGGATCGTCCGCTCGTCCTTGGCGGTTTCGACAGGCAACGTCCCAGCCCAAATCTCAGCGTCGGTTTTGCCAATCAACTCGTCGGGAGTCGCCTGACAAGCATCGTGTGCCATCGCGTTGTTCGCACGAATGAAACGGCCCTCCCGATCCTTGAAGAACACGGGGTCGGGAATGTTGTCAACAAGTGAATTCAGCAGGTACTGCTCGCGGGCCAGTTGCTGGTTCGCCGCGGCCAACTCCTCGCTCCGCCGCTGCGCGTCCTCATTGAGATACTGCAACGAGAACGCGGGTGCCATGAGCTGCCCCAAACGCTGCGCTAAGCCTAGATCACGTTCCGTAAACTCGCCTTCGAGTTTATCACTGAGTTGCAACACGCCGACGAACTCGCGATCGCGACTTAGAATCGGTACGGCCAACCAGCCGCGCATGGGGGGATGTTCCAGTCCGCGATCATCCCTCATATCGCTGAAGTTCTTCCACGCTGGATGCGATTGAAGTTCCTCGTCGGTCAAACAGAAGCTGAGCTTCTTCGTCGCAACGAGCGACCAAATGCCTTCGCCCGTCGGCAACACGTCATATGTCCGGTACTGTTCGTATTTATCGGACAGCGAAACGGCATGCTTGCCTTCTTTGAAGTCGCCGTGCGGTATGAAGCTGACAGCACTCTGATGGGCACCAATCGCGGCTCGGGCCTGCTGGGCCCACAAGTTAAGCGCGTCGTCAAAGCTCTCGATGCCGGAAACATCATCTCCCGTTTTGCGGATAATTTCTGCGGGTTGTGACGCCCCCTCAACGCCGGTCGCCGCCCCAATGTGAGCGAACTGTAGCTCATCTTTAGAGCGGGCCAGTGCCACCGTTCGTCGCTGGAGTTCTCGATTGACATACTGTAGCTCGAACGTCGGAGCGATCAATCTCGCCAACTGCTGAAAGAGTTCCAAGTCCCTCTCGTCAAATTCACCTTCGTATTTGTCGCTGGCCTGCAAGACTCCGACAAAGCCTCCATCGCGGCGAAAGATAGGCACGGCTAGCCAGCCTCGCATCGGGGGGTGTTCCAACCCGCGGTCGTCCTTCAAACCGCTGAAGTTCTTCCAGAGAGGATGCGAGTTCAATTCGTCCTGCGTCATACAAACGGCACATCCTTGGTTCACGACCAAGCCCCAAATTCCTTCGCCGGTCGGCATGACATCGTACGTGTTGTATTGTTCGTATTTCTCCGAGAAGGAATGCGTGTGAGTGGCGGCTTGGAAATCACCGCCGGGAATGTAACTGATCGCTGTTTGATGCGTTCCGACCATCACGCGCGCTTGGAACGCCAGCTCGTGCAGGGCTTCCTGAAAAGACTCCGCACCCAAGGCGTCAGCGACGGCCTCATTCAAGTTGCCGATAATCGCGGCTCGGCTCGTCGGCGGGCGGCTAGACGTGTCACTCATTCCATCACCTGTTGATCCCGTTCTTTTAGCGAGCCCAACCGGACCCATGCCAAAGCGAAGCGGCTGAGCGATTGCGTTCCTTGGAAGTGCAAGATATTAATCGGACGTCCCGAGTCCATCACTCTGACCATCAATGGTTTGTCTTTGGAATTGCGAATAGGAACGTGTTTCCTTCATTAATTTGTGAGTCCAATCCATATTGCGGCTCCATGTCGCTCGACCATACGCTTCGCAATCGCCAGCTTGAGGACGATTCCGAATAGTCATTCCGCAAAGGAAGCCTTTGAAAAACGACAAAGATCCTTTCGGCGCATTGCGATTCTATCCCATTCCCGTTATCCCGCGCGGCGAAACGCGAGAAATCAAGGTCTTCGCACCCGGCGAAGCCTTTTTTGTATTCGATCGTGCTGGCGAGGTGAACTTAGCTTGAAAGGTATTGTCTCATGACATAAAGTGAAATGTTATCAGTGTTTCCGTTGGTATTCCCGTCGTGGTGGCTTCCAGCCGCCACTGCTCGATTTGGGCAAGCGGCGGCTGGAAGCCACCACGACTACGCCTTTGCCGAACACTTACCTATCCTCACTCTCCCGCGAAGTTCTGGAGCAAAGACTGTGGCTACTGCTGATCAAGCGACTGACAATCAACTCATGAATGGTGCCGACATCCTCGTTAAGTCGTTGGTGGACCACGATGTTGAGGTCATTTTCGCCTATCCGGGCGGTGCCAGTATGCCCCTCCATCAGGCTCTGACTCGATACAAGGATCGCATTCGCACGATTCTTCCTCGGCACGAACAAGGTGGATCGTTTGCGGCTCAGGGGTACGCCAGGACGACCGGCAAGCCCGGAATCTGTATGGCGACAAGTGGGCCGGGTGCAACGAATCTAGTCACCGCAATTGCGGATGCGAAACTGGACAGCATTCCGATCATCGCGATTACAGGCCAAGTGCCGACCGCGAATATCGGCCTCGATGCGTTCCAAGAGACACCGATCGTCGAGATCTGCCGGTCGATTACCAAACATCACTTCCTGGTCACCGACATCAACGACATTCCGCGAGTCATGAAGGAAGCCTTCTACGTAGCAACGACCGGGCGACCGGGCCCTGTGCTAGTCGATATGCCGAAGGATATCCAAAACAGTGCGTGTGTTCCAGACTGGGACGCACCGATGGAGCTCCCGGGTTACTTCGTCGAAGAGCGCACCGCTCAGCCAGAACAAATCAAGCAAGTCGCCGCAGCCATTAAGCTCGCCAAACGACCGCTGATTTACGCGGGCGGCGGGATCATCTCGTCCGACTCCAGCGACGAGCTTCGCGAGCTTGTCCACAAGACAGGCATTCCCACGACGATGACCGTCATGGGATTGGGAGCCCTTCCCAACGATGATCCACTGTCGATGGACATGCTGGGAATGCATGGCAGCGCGTACGCGAACTGGGCGATTCGCGACTGTGATCTGTTAATCGCGTTAGGGGTACGCTTCGATGATCGAGTAACCGGAAGGATCGCGGCGTTTGCCGAACACGCGAAGATCATTCACATCGACATTGATCCCTCAGAAATCAACAAGATCAAAGAAGCGCATATTCCGATCGTTAGTGATGTGAAACCTGCCCTCCAAGAACTGAACAAGATCGTCGAGCCCAAAGAAGATATCGCAGAATGGGTTGAACAATGTCAAACATGGAAGCGTGACTACCCGTTTAAGTACGACACCCAGTTTGAAGGCATCACGCAACAACACGCAATCAGCGAGTTGTCGAGACTGACTCAAGATCGCAAGACGATCATCAGTGTCGGCGTCGGCCAGCATCAAATGTGGGCCGCGCAATTCTATAAATTCAAAGATCCTCGTACGTGGATGTCCAGTTCTGGACTCGGCACGATGGGATTCGGTTTGCCAGCGGCGATGGGTGCGCAGGCCGCTCACCCTGACGCGTTAGTGATCGACATTGACGGTGACGGCAGCTTACAAATGAACATCCAGGAGCTTGCCTGTTGCTATTGCGAAAACTTGCCCGTGAAAGTCTTGTTGCTGAACAACCAGCATTTGGGCATGGTGGTTCAGTGGGAAGATCGTTTTCACAAGGGCAATCGCGCTCACACTTATCTCGGCCCGACACATCACGCGGAAGCGACCGGCGACGGAGATACGAAGTACGCCGAGGAACGATACCCAGACTTTGTGACGATCGCCAAAGGTTATGGCATCGGTGCCGCGACGGTTCGCGATAAAGCGGATCTCGTTGCCGCTCTCGAAGAAATGATTAATCACGACGGACCGTATGTGCTTGATGTTCAAGTGCCTTACCAAGAACAAGTACTCCCGATGATTCCATCTAACCACACGGTCGACGACATGATCATCGAGTAAGCAAGTGGGATAGGCTTCCAGCCTGTGGTTTCTATGACGACAGGCTGGAAGCCTATCCCACGTTTTTCATCCGCCACACGTTTATGCACCTAGAGCGCTTAACAACACGTTCGCTCACGGCTTCGTGCCTGCTGCATCTTGCCGCTATCTCCGGCTTGGCGGCATGGAGCGCATCGTCGCACGTCGTTTCTCCAAAGTTCGCCGGCCAGAACGCGGCAATCGAGTTGATCGTTACGCGCGCCGAATCGACTTGGTCGCCAGAGCCAGTGACGTTCGAGTACACCACGATCGAGGAAGTCCCCGTCACGGTCGAGCCGACAAAGGCGATGATTGCTCGCAAGATATTCGAACAAGTAGCCGCGACTGAACCATTATTCGATTCGATAGCCAGCGAAACCACGCTGGCGGTGACTCATCTTGATTTCGTTCTCGCCGAGAGAGCACGACGCGAAACAACGGTTTCAGCCGCCGATCCGTCGTTGTCTCCAGCCGTTATCCTCCCTCGACAACAGCCCGAACCACGCGAGTTACAAACGACCGTGGTCCAACCGCCGCAGCGGATCGGAACCGCTCGAACGGCACCGAGCTTCACGAGCAGCCCACCTCCGACTTACCCTTCTGTTGCGATTCAGAACAGCTGGGAAGGCACAGTACTGCTCCGTGTGTACATCAACGTGGAAGGGGATGTCTCGGAGATCCAAGTTGCCAGAAGCAGCGGTTACCCGGTTCTCGATGGTGCTGCGGTCAACGCCGTGCGACGATGGAGCGGAACACCCGCGATGCTAGACGGTCGAGCGGCACCAACGATCGAACTTCTGCCAGTTCGGTTCAAGCTTCGCGACTGAGCCCTTCTGCTGGCATGAACGCCGGAAAACCCAACCGCCGAGGCGTCCACTCTTCAGAGGGGACGTCGAATCGGGTCAGGTTTCCACATTCGCCTCGTTTTCGATTAAGATAGTAAGCGACTAACCAACCAGTTCGACGACTGGCTTTGTGGCCCTGCCCCGCCTATAACGGTTGCCGAGCCTATAGGCTCTTGCCCCGCCAACCAACGAATCATCGATTCGGAGATCAAGCCGATGCGTTCCGCCTCTCGACGCCCCTTCTTCGCGGCTGCTGTCCTGTCACTTTTCATTGGTGCCGCGGCGAACGCGGATGACCAACAACCGGTCAGCTTCTATGAGCAGATTCGACCGATCTTCCAAGCTCAATGTCACGGGTGCCATCAACCGGCTCGCGACAGCGGCAAGTACGTCATGACGGACTTCGCCAAGTTAGTCGCTGGTGGCGAGAGCGAATCAGCGGCAGTCGTTCCGGAGAAAGTAGACGAAAGTTATCTCGTCGAGTTGATTACACCCGCCGACGGGAAAGCCGAGATGCCAAAAGGCAAGAAGCCGCTCAGCGAAGTGGAGATCGACTTGATCAAACGTTGGATTGCCGAAGGCGCCAAGGACGATACGCCCGAAGGTGCCAAGCGTCAGTTCGACCCCGAACATCCGCCGATCTATACACTGCCGCCGGTGATCACGTCACTCGATTACTCGCCCGACGGCCAGCTCCTGGCCATCGCTGGCTTCCATGAAGTGCTGCTCAGCAAGGCCGATGGCTCGGAACTCGTCGCTCGATTGATCGGTGTGTCGGAGCGGATCGAATCCGTCAGCTTCTCGCCGGACGGAAAGCAACTGCTCGTTACCGGTGGCTTGCCAGGGCGAATGGGTGAGATTCAAGTTTGGAATGTCGCCGAACGCAAGTTGGCGTTGTCCGTGCCCGTCACCTACGACACCGTATACGGAGGCAGTTGGTCGCCGGACGGCAAGTTGATCGCCTTCGGTTGTGCTGACAATGCTCTGCGCGCCATCAATGCGAAGACTGGTGAGCAAGTTCTCTTTCAGGGAGCCCACACCGACTGGGTGCGCGACACCGTGTTCTCTCACGAAGGAACTCACTTGTCGACCGTCAGTCGCGACATGACAGTAAAGCTGACGGAAGTTGCCACAGAACGTTTCATCGACAACGTGACTTCGATCACACCAGGTGCGTTGAAGGGAGGCGTTAATTCGATCGCTCGTCATCCCGAAAGAGATGAACTCGTTGTCGGTGGTGCCGATGGCGTTCCGAAAATCTATCGGACATTTCGCATCACGGCTCGGAAGATCGGTGACGACGCCAACTTGGTGCGCACACTTAATCCAATGCGAGGGCGTGTGTTCGACGTCACGGTGAGCAAGAGCGGGACACGTATCGCCGCCGTGAGCGCTCTGGATGGTCAAGGTGAGCTCGCGGTTTACTCCTACGAATTCGACACGGCGTTGCCAGATGATATCAAGAAGATTAACGAGAAACGAGTGCAGCAGCGCAATGCTGCTGAGCAGACGAAGCTCGACGCGTACCGCACAAAGAACATCAGTCGAATTTCACAGAAGATGTTGGACGAGGCGGCTCTTTACACGGTCGCGTTTAATCCGGACGGTAAGACACTTGCGGCAGCCGGTGGCGATGGCATCGTTCGCATTGTCGAGACGGAAACCGGCAAGGGCGTGAAGCAGTTTTCACCGGCTCCGGTCACCGAAGCCAGCGAGGTGGCACAGGCGTTCGAATCAACGGCCCCTCTGTCGGTCAACGACACGCCTTCGGCCGAGGAATCGCTGCCCGAAGGTGCCAAGATCACTGCGGTTACAGTTGAGCCTGCGTCGATTGTGCTAACCGACCAGTTCACTTACAGCCAACTAATCGTCACGGCGACGCTCAGTTCCGGCGAGCTACTCGACGTCAGCCGAATCGCCAAACTTACAAGCTCGGCGCCCGTCATCGAAGTCAGCTCGGCTGGGTTCGTACGAGCAAAGGTAAATGGCGATGCAAAACTGATGGTCGATGTAGCGGGGAATATCAGCGAAGTCCCTGTCACCGTGTCTGGCATTGGTGACACCTTCGCCGCAGACTTCGTGCGTGATGTGAGTCCAGTTCTCTCGCGACTTGGATGTAATCAAGGAACTTGTCATGGCTCGCTGAAAGGAAAGAACGGCTTCAAGCTCTCGTTACGTGGGTATGATCCGATTTTCGATGTTCGAGCCTTTACAGACGACTTAGCATCTCGCCGAACGAATATCGCATCGCCAGACGATAGCCTGATGTTACTCAAGTCGACCGGTGCCGTACCGCATGTTGGCGGGCAGGTGGTGGGTCCAGGTGAACCGTACTATCAAATCATTCGCAATTGGATTGCGAGCGGAGCGAAGCTGAAGCAAGACACGCCGCGCGTCACCGCAATCGAGGTATTTCCGAAGAATCCGACGATCCAGGCAATCAACGCCAAGCAACAGATCCGTGTCGTCGCAACCTATGCTGACGGAATGCAGCGCGATGTGACTCGCGAAGCTTACCTCACCAGTGGCAACACGGACATCGCTGAGGTCAGCCGTACGGCGGTCATGACCGCGTTGCGACGTGGTGAAGCGCCTGTGTTGGCTCGTTACGAGGGTGCCTACGCCGCGACCACGTTGACCGTCATGGGAAACCGTAACGAATTCGTCTGGAAGCAGCCGGACACATGGGGACGCATCGACGAATTGACTGCCTCGAAGTGGAAACGCATGAAGATCCGGCCGTCCGAGGTTTGCACGGATGCCGAGTTCATTCGCCGAGTGCAACTTGATCTAACTGGTTTGCCACCAACTTCCGAACAGGTTCGCGCGTTCCTCGCCGATGGTCGCGAGCCGCGAATTAAACGATCGGAACTAATTGACCAATTAATCGGGAATGACGATTTCATTGAGTTCTGGACGAACAAGTGGGCCGACCTCTTACAGGTCAATCGCAAGTTCCTCGGCCCTGAAGGCTCGGCAGCATTCCGCCAGTGGATTCGCGCCGAAGTCGCAGCCAACACACCTTACAACGAATTCGTGAACAAGATCGTGACTGCCGAAGGGTCAAACAAGGACAATCCCGCCGCGTCGTACTATAAGATCCTCCGCAACCCAGTCGACATTATGGAGAACACCACCCACCTGTTCCTCGGCGTGCGCTTCAACTGTAACAAGTGCCATGACCATCCGTTCGAACGTTGGACGCAGGACCAGTACTACGAAACTGCGGCTTACTTCGCCCGCGTCAGCTTGAAGGCTGATCCCGCCGGAGGCAACAAGAAGATCGGTGGAACGGCTGTTGAAGGTGCGAAGCCGTTCTACGAGATCGTCTTCGAGAACGATAAGGGCGAGGTCACCCATGACCGAACCGGCCAAGAGACCGCTCCTGAGTTCCCCTATGACTGCAATTTCACCGCCCCGGAAGACGCCAGCCGCCGGCAGCAACTCGCAGCTTGGATTACGTCGTCGGACAATCAATACTTTGCGAAGAGTTACGTCAACCGACTTTGGGGATACCTCTTTGGCGTCGGAATCATGGAGCCAATCGACGATATTCGTGCTGGCAATCCGCCAACAAACCCAGAGCTGCTCGATCATCTGACGCAAGAGTTCATCAGGAGCGACTTCAATGTTCGCCACGTCATTGGTCTGATCTGCAAGTCGCGAACGTATCAGCTTTCACTCGGAACAAACCGTTGGAACGAAGACGATACGCTGAACTACTCACACGCGATCGCGCGGCGATTGCCGGCTGAGGTGCTGTACGATGCGATCCATCGCGTGACGGGTTCCCAGTCGAAGATTCCAGGTGTTCCCCCGGGAACTCGAGCGGCGGCGATTCCCGATTCAGGGATTAAGTTGACAGATGGTTTCCTCGCTAACTTAGGACGTCCGCCTCGCGAAAGCGCTTGCGAATGCGAGCGAGTAAGCAGCCTGCAACTTGGGCCAATCATGGCGTTGGTCGCCGGACCGACCGTCGGCGATGCAGTGGGCGATGCAAACAACGCAATTGCCAAACTCGTTGCGGAGGAGTCGAACGACGCTCGACTTGTCAACGAGTTGTTCCTTCGGGTTGTGAACCGAACCGCTACGGCAGACGAGATTGCCGCGCTGATCGATTCAATGAACGGGATTGATGCCGATCACGCAGAAGTCACCAAAGCTTTGCAAGAGCGCGAGACGTGGTGGACGGAACGCAAGCCGCAACTCGAAAAGGAGCGAGTCGATGCCATCGCCAAAGCAACTGCCGATTTGGCCGCTTATCAAAAGGAGATCGCTCCTCGCATTGCTGCCGAAGAGACGAAACGACAGGCTGGCATCGCTGCGGCGGAAGCGGAATTGAAGAAATTCACCGATGCATTGCCGACGCACATCACCGCTTGGGAAGCGAAGAACAAGAGCCAGGTCGAATGGCACTTCCTCGAACCGAATAGCCTCACCGGAACAAACGGCATTCAGCTGCGACGCCTCGACGATCGTTCCATTCTTGCATCTGGCAAAGCCGATACCAGCGCATATACGATCACCGCCAACACACAACTACAAGGCATCACTGGCATTCGTGTGGAAGCCATGACCGACGAAACAATCAAAAGCGGCGGGCCAGGCCTTCCTGAGGGTGGAAACTTTGTGGTTACCGAGTTCGAAGTTCAGGCCGCTCCGCTCGCGAAGCCGACGGAGATGAAAAAGGTTGCTTTACAGAATGCAAAGGCCGACTTCCTTCAAGCCGCATTCAACGTCGCATTGACGATCGACGGCAATGCCGGTAACCAGAACGGCTGGGCCATTTCCAACGCCGGCGGAGTGGTTCATTGGGCGACCTTTGAAGCCAAAGCTGCCATCGCCAACGAGGGCGGGACGCAGTTCAAGTTTGTGGTTCACCAGAACCATAGCGCGAAGGGTCATTTAGTAGGTCGCTTCCGCATTTCCGTTACAACGGAAAAGGCGATTGGGCTGAGTCTGCCAGAGGCCCTGAAGTCGATCGCCTCAACACCCGTCGATCAACGTAACGAAACGCAAACAAAGCTGCTGACAACCTATTTCAACAAGACTGACCCTACGTTGCTTGCGAAACGGACAGCGGTCGGTGTCGCCAAGCAGCCGCTTGCGGAAGACCCTGGAGTCACGAAACGGAAGGCAACTGTTCAGTTCGTCACCCAGGCGGTGCCAGAGGATTCTCGCGTCGTTCGGCTTCGAGCCGACATCGAGTTCAGCAAACAGCAGGTTGCCAACAAACGACTTACGGCGGCCCAGGACTTGACGTGGGCACTGATTAATAACCCATCATTTCTGTTTAATAGGTGAGCAACAACGCAAGAACCCTTGCGATCAGTCCCGATAAACGAGTAAAACACTTAAACAAATCAACCAACATTGATTGATCTGCTTTCGGCCACTCGATTCCATTGATGTGGCAAAGCGAAACGTACCAGGAGACAGCCATGCTTAGGATCGAAGGCCCAGCCGGTAGAGATCTTTGCGATAAGGAATTGGGCGTCAGCCGACGTGACGTTCTTCGAATCGGTGGTTCGGGGGTGTTAGGTCTCTCGCTTGGATCGATGCTGCAACTGAAAGCTGCCTCCGCCAATTCGGAAGCGATAGGGGGTGCAGGTTGGGGTAAGGCTAAAAGCGTCATCATGGTTTACCTGCAGGGCGGCCCCAGCCATCTTGATCTGTGGGATCCCAAGGAGAACGTACCGGACAACGTCAAGAGCGTGTTCAGCAACATCCCAACCAAGCTGCCAGGGGTTCACTTCACCGAGAACCTGCCGAAGCTCGCGCAGATCAACGACAAGTTTACGATGATCCGCTCAATGAGTTACACGCCGAACGGCTTGTTCAATCACACCGCCGCCATCTATCAGATGATGACCGGCTATACGACTGATAAAGTCAGCCCGTCCGGTCAGCTTGAACCCCCTAGCCCCAAGGACTTTCCGAACTACGGATCGAACATCGTTCGCTTGCGTCCTCCAACCGAGCCCATGTTGCCATTCGTGATGCTTCCTCGTCCGCTGCAAGAGAGTAACGTGGTCGGCAAAGGTGGCACGGCGGGCTTCCTTGGCAGAGCTTACGATCCGTATTACCTCTATCCGTCTGGCGACGACTTGGACATGGAGAAGATGACGCGGATCAAGATCGATGATTTGCAGTTGCGACCCGAAGTTTTTGCTACGCGATTAAATCGCCGTGCGAAGCTTCGAGATCTGATCAGCAAAGGGATGCCGACGGTCGACAAGGCGGTCGAGTCGTACGACTTGAACGGCTACTACGACAAGGCCTTGAATCTGATCGTCTCCGGTCGAGCTCGCGAAGCGTTCGACTATCAATCGGAATCGCTTGCTACTCGCGAGATGTACGGTCGCAATACGTTCGGCGACAGTTGCCTGCTTGCTCGTCGATTGGTTGAAGCTGGCACGCGCGTCGTCGAAGTGGTCTGGCCGAAGGTCGCGAACTCGGACAATCATTCGTGGGACCATCACACTGGTCTTTCTCACCGAATGAAGAATCAGTCCGGCCCGATGCTAGACGCCGGTCTTTCAGGCCTGATCGCCGACCTCGATCAACGCGGCATGTTGGACGAAACGCTCGTCATCGCGGTTGGCGAATTCGGTCGCAGCCCACAGCGTGGCGTCAGCACGTCCGGAAACAGCAACAACGACGACGGACGTGATCACTGGCCATACTGTTACACATCAGTAATCGCCGGGGCCGGGATCACCCGCGGCCAAGTCTACGGCAAGTCCGACAAGACTGCTTCCGCCCCGCTAGAAGATCCGGTCCACCCCGGTCAGCTCCTAGCTACGATCTATCACACCTTCGGGATCGATCCCGAAACAATCGTCTACAATCACTTGAACCAGCCACGCGAATTGGTGAAGGCTCAAGCGGTTGGCGGGTTGTTCGCCTAAAATAACCGGATCACGAGCCAATTGAAACGAAACGTCGTCAGAGCCTTGCGTTCTGGCGACGTTGTTGTTTCTTGATGCGTGGGTCACACGTTTGTGGTGCCCACCCGGCGGTGTGCTGTGTGTGCCCGTGAATGCCGTGTACAAATAATCGCGATTCGCGCTCAACTTCGCTTGGCGGTAAGCCGATCAATCGAACACGCGGGGTCGATCCTGCACATACGCTAGCATTCTTGGGATACAGGACTCTGATGACACTTCCTTCTCTGTTGCCGCTCGCTGGTGCTGCGATCGCTCCCGTTCTGGGGAAGGTAATCGAGAGCGTTTCAGAGAGGTTGTCGTTTCTGGATGTCTTGCACAAGCAAGAACAGAGTGGCGAGGCCGAGGAAGTGCAATCGGTGAAGACGAGCACGCTGGAAAGTGAGTTCGCTGAGCTGGCTGATCGCCTGCGAGAGAGGCTTTCGCCGTTCGGCATCGACCTTTCGACGCCATTGCGTCTGAAACAAGATGGCCGCGACCGGATCGTTGTTGAAGGCGATCATCCGGATCGCGTGCTCATCGAGGGTATCATCGGCAGCGACGAAGGACTAGCAAGTCTGTTCAACGAGGTCGCCAAATCGGCGACCAGCAGTCGTCAGGAAACGAAGCGGGGAATCACGGGAGAGTTCCAAATCGTCTTGAGGCCAACGGATGCGTCGATTGAGTTCGCTTAGCGATCGGTGAGTGATTGCTTCTCATCGCCGCTAGTGCATTCGACCGCAGTTTCGTATAACGGCTAGCCGCCGGCGACTGCGCGAACCGATTCACTTTCGCCTGCGGCTAGCCGTTAAACGAAGGATCGAAATCAAGCCGCACGCCTGATCGCTGGATAGGCATAGCCCGTACCGGCATCGTCCCATCGACTCAGCAGGACCGCAACCAGATGTCCGCCGAACGCGAGTGACAGCTTCATAGCGTGCTGAAACTGGTTGGTGCGACCAACAAGTGGCAGGCAATCAAAGTTACAGACTGGATCGGGATCGTTCAGGTTCAGCGTCGGCGGGGCAAAACCGTCTCGCATTGCGAGGGCGGTAATCGCCAATTCAGCTGCACCGGCCGAGCTGAGCATGTGCCCAAGCGAGGACTTCGTCGCGCTGACACAGGTCTTGCCAATGTCGGGACCAAACACCTGGCGGATTCCGGCGGCTTCGGCGGCATCGTTCTGCTCGGTGCCGGTACCATGCGCATTGATATAACCAATGTCGGCAGGGTCAAGATGGGCTTCGTCCAACGCGACTCCCATCAGATGAACGAGCGCGTCACTCTCGGCATCAAGAGAAGTGATGTGGTGAGCCTGGGCGAGTGACTTGGCTGCTGAGATCTGGGCGTAAATTCTCGCGCCGCGTCGGAGGGCGTGCCCCAGTCGCTCGACGACAAACATCGCAGCACCTTCGCCGAACACGAAGCCTTTGCGAGTGCGATCAAATGGGCGGCAGGCACGATTCGGATCGTCATCCGTGGCGAGGACTCGCATTCGATTGAAGCCGGCAACAAACATTGGATCGATCGAATCGCCGCCGCCGGCCAACGCGATATCACATTGCCCGTCGCGAATCGCCCGCGCCGCCGTTAGCACACTGACCAAAGAACTCGCACACGCAGTCGAGTGGGAAAGCCTAGGACCGAGCGAACCGTAGCGTCGCGCCAGCATGGAGCAAGCTGTATCAGGAAGCCACTGCTCAAACCAGTTGTAGTCGCCGGTCTCACCCGTTGGTAAACCGAGTTGTTGGTCGACCCACCGAGTGTCACCCATGTGGCCCGCGATCATGCATCCGAAACGGCGTTTATCGATGTTTGAGAGATCAAGGCTGGCGTCGCGAACCGCTTCGTCGGCCGCTCGCTCGCACATCGGAAGAACCTTTAACCGCCCTTCAAGCGGCTCGCCGAGATCAACGGTCGCGCCAACGATCTCGTCATCGGGGATGCCACGCATGCCATTCAAGAACTCGAACCGACTTTCCCCATTTTTAACGGCATCCCAAACGGTCTCGCGATCCAACCCAACGGATGCAAGTAGTCCGATGCCCGTAATGACAATCGGCTCGCGAACGATGGGGATCATCGACATACAACAACTCGGATCAGGATCAAGCGAATGCAGGGTGGAAGAGCGTGCCGCGAAGTTCACTGTCTCGCGTGCCATTGAATACCAAAAAGGTGGAGTCCGACGCCAGTGAGATTGGGGGGAAACCGAGTCTAATTTCGACATCGCCGAACGATAACGCATGCAACGCTAGCACAGCGCGAGTACTCCGTTGCGTTGGGTGTCGATCAGCTACCCGACAGCATCGAGAAGTTCAGAGAAGAGACTGGCAGACGCGCGCTGAGTCTCCACGCCAAATCTCGCGGTCGCCGTTGCGGAATCGGCAAGGGTGAGCGCCTTGATGAGATTAGCCGATTCCAACGCGATGTCCGTATCCGCAATATGGCTTAAGCTGGAACTCAGGTTTGCCGAGGTATCCTCGAATAGTCGCTGTGCGGCATCGATCGAGTTGCGTTCGAACGCTCCGAGTTCAGCTCGTGAGAAAACGACCTGCTGTCGTGCGTCATTGATGATCGAGGCCGCAGCCTCGGCGTTGCCGCTCGTGACGCTAGCTGATCCACCTGATCGCACATCGGCAAGCGTTCCCGCGCTGCCCCCCAGAGCCGGGCTGCTCAATTCCGGTATCTCAAGCGATGCGCGATCGCTTGGATTGGGCCCGACCAAGACATCCGCTGATTCACCGCTGAAGACTCGCCTGCCAGCAAAGCTGGTGTTAACGCCAATTCGGTCCAATGCGTCAACTGCCGCATCAATCTCGATCTGAATCGCCGCACGCTCACTCGGCGAAGTGGCGCCGTTGGCGGCAGCGACTACGTTGCCTTCAATTTGATTGAGCAGGTCACCGGCCTGGCCGAGGCCGCTGTCAGCGACATGGACCAACGCTCGCGTCCGCTCGGTCGCAGCGGAAGCTTCTTCCAACGCGGTCAGTTCGCGATTCAATTCGGTCGCTGCGATCAATCCCGCCGGATCATCGCTTCCCCGATTGATCCGCTTCAAAGTCGCAAGCTTTACGCTCGTTTCGGTCAAGCGGTCGAAGGCTCGCTGAATTTGTTGCGTCTGTCGAGTGACATTGCCCGCCCCTGCCCCGATGGGAAGCATAGTGTCTCCTCTTGGATCGAAGATGATCAACACGAGCCGCGTCGAGATAAGATTGACGGCTTGCGGCGAGACGACTTCTCGGGAAACGACCGAGAGTCTCAGGCAACACAAGTCTAGCTTTCGAAACGCCGATGTGTCGTCAAAGCGCATCTGGTACCGGAAGAATCGGCCCAAATCATTCTGATTAAACGGACCTCAAAGGACAAACTTGCCAGGATTCCGCTTCGAATTCCCAAACACAGGCCACTTGCGACCAGGGCTCTTGCTCGAGCCGAGAGTCATCCTTCGGATAGTCAAATCCTAACGCACTTCCGAGCAGCATAAGCAAGCCCCCAAAAATCACGAGAGGAAGCATCTTCAATTGCGCGATAAACCATTTTCCGACGCGGTCCCAGCGAGTGATCAAATAATATATCTGGTATCCAACGCCGAAGATCGGAATGAGATGGAAGAATCCCTGTTGTGGACCTTCCTGAAACGCGACGATCAGCCAACGGATTCCGTAGTAAAAATTCACCAATCCGGCGAAGCAACAGACACTGATTCCGGTGATGTAAAATGCCAGCCCCTTTGGCATTGTAAACATCATCGTCGCGAACGCGACAATCACGAGCAAACCAAATAGATACACGTACGCCGGAGCACCCTGTGAGATGTTTTTCTTGTCTTCCTCTTTGTCGATCTCGATTTGCCTAGATGCTCGATCCAACAGTGTGTCTGCAGCTTCCACATGACCGTCTAGCTGTACAGCGTGAATCTTTGCACCCTCGCGGTGCTCACCCGATTGCAAGTCGAATCCGCAGGCAACACACAGAACAGCGTTCGGTTTAAGCTCGGCGTTGCACTGCGGGCAGCTCGGCCCTTTCTTCGCGGCGATACCAACCTCGTCGAACAGATCGTCCATCGCATTTGGAACGGTCGGTGCTGCCGCTGCTGGAGCCGGAATCTTCAGCGGCTGCTTGCACTTAGGACAACGGACGGCTTTCCCGGCGAGTTCATCTTTAGCGGCAAAGCTGGCACCGCACTGGCAAGCGACTTTGATTGGCATTGGAGTAAAGCACCTGAGTGATGTCGGTTGGGGAACGGACATTGTGCGCAGCCAGTCGAGCAAACTCAACTCTACTGCTGCACAAAATGCCTAGCCACGCGTCACGGCGACGAGATTACGTTTTGCGTCGACTGCCTCGTCGAACGGCCATCCTCTGAGGCCTTCGTGGCCCAACAAGTCTAACGTTCAGCGGCCTCGGTGCGCCATCATGCTTGTGCTGCCACGTTGGTTCGGAAATCGCCGATCGACGCAACAATTCGCACGGCGCTGTCAAATTGGCAGGACAACGATGTCCGCTCTTCCCAGCGCCGCTCTCCATCAGGCTGCAAACTATGGCGACATAATCACTTGCGGCTTGAATTTTGGCTTTGGCGCGCGACTTGCTTTTAGTGGCGTTCCTATTACCGGTGTGCGCAGTAATGGCAGGCTTGAGGCCTGTTGAAACGATATTCCAATGGCAATCTCATCAACGCAGTCCGGGGACTTTCAAAAGTCCAAGGATCGCACAGAGTAAAGACTCAGTGGAGGAAAACCACAGATGGCGACAGCGACCAAGAAGCAGAAGAAATCGAAGGCAGGCACGAAGCTCCAACCACTCGGCGACCGCGTCGTCCTTCGACGTGAAGAGTCGGAAGAACAGACCGCTGGCGGCATCTTGCTGCCAAATTCGGCACAGGATAAGCCGGCTCGCGGCGAGATCGTCAGCGTTGGCACAGGCCGGTTGCTGGACGACGGGTCTCGTGGAACGTTTCAAGTCGAAGTCGGTGATCGAGTTATCTTCAGCAGCTATGCCGGCGAAATGTTTAAGATTGGCGACCAAGAGTTGCTGCTGATGCGAGAAGACGACATTTTGGCGGTGATCGAAGACTAGTTACTTATACGGTACGCGTTTGTCGTGCCGAGCAATTTGTAGGGTGGGCTGTGCCCACCAATCCAAATGGTGGGCACAGCCCACCCTACGGTAAGAAACAGGAGATTTAAACTCATGGCAAAGATGATTGCTTTTGATCAGGAAGCCCGCGAAGCGATTCGCCGCGGCGTTTCCAAACTAGCTCGTGCCGTCAAAGTGACGCTTGGACCAAAGGGCCGAAACGTCATTCTTCAAAAGAGCTTCGGTTCGCCAACGGTGACGAAGGACGGTGTCACGGTCGCTAAAGAAGTCGACCTGGAAGACGTCTACGAGAATATGGGCGCTCGCATGGTTCGCGAAGTCGCCAGCAAGACTAGCGATGTGGCCGGTGACGGCACAACGACGGCAACCGTTTTGGCTGAAGCGATATTCAACGAAGGTCTTCGCGGCGTCGTTGCTGGTGTGAATCCTGTTCACATGAAGCAAGGTATCGAGAAGGCTGTGGAAGATCTCACCGCCAAGCTGCAAAAGATGTCGATTAAGGTCAAAGAAAAGGCCGAAATGGCGAACGTCGCAGCGATCGCATCGAATAACGATCGTGAAATCGGCGACTTGCTCGCGGGTGCGATGGAAAAAGTTGGTAAGGACGGCGTGATCACTGTCGACGAAGGCAAGAGCCTTGCAACGGAAGTCGAGTGGGTTGAAGGAATGCAGTTCGATCGCGGCTATCTTTCGCCGTACTTCGTGACAAACTCCAATAATATGACTGCCGAACTTGAGGACGCCTACATTCTGGTCTTCGAGAAGAAGATCACCAACGTCAAGGACATGGTTCCGGTTCTCGAAGCCGTCGTCCAGCAAGGCAAGCCGCTGTTGATCGTCGCCGAAGACGTCGAAGGCGAAGCGCTAGCAACGTTAGTCATCAACCGTCTGCGTGGAACGTTCCAATGTGTCGCCGTGAAGGCACCTGGCTATGGCGATCGTCGCAAAGCCATGATGGAAGATATCGCGATCTTGACCGGTGGTACCGCGATCTTCGAATCACTCGGCATCAAGCTAGAGTCGCTGCCAATTACTGACCTCGGGCGTGCCAAGAAGGTGATCGTCGACAAAGACAATACGACCATCATCGAAGGTGCCGGAAAGAGCGCCGACATCAAGGCTCGTATCGATCAACTTCGCCGCGAGATTGATAACTCGACCAGCGATTATGACCGTGAGAAGCTTGAGGAGCGATTGGCTAAATTGGCTGGCGGTGTCGCCAAGGTCAACGTTGGTGCTGCGACCGAGAGTGAAATGAAGGCAAAGAAGGCTCGCGTCGAAGATGCGTTGCACGCGACTCGCGCAGCTGTCGAGGAAGGCATCCTTCCTGGTGGTGGCGTTGCGTTGCTGCGAGCCGCCTCTGGTGTTAAGCCCAGTGACGACCTCAGCGCCGACGAAGTGATTGGTTACAACATTGTTCTTCGTGCTTGCCGCGCTCCGCTCACGATGATTGCGGAGAACGCTGGCCAAGACGGTGGCATCGTTTGCGAACGAGTCGCTGAATCCAAAGGCAACACCGGCTATAACGCTCTCACCGACGTCTACGAAGATCTGGTCAAAGCTGGTGTTATCGATCCGACGAAGGTGGCGCGAACGGCACTAGCCAACGCGGCCAGCGTTGCCACACTTCTGCTGACCAGCGACGCTCTTATCGCTGAGAAGCCAAAGGACGGCGGCAAGGGAGGCCACGGCGGCGACCACGACATGTATTAATGTTGAAGTCGCCGGATTGCATTCCGGCGAAACGACTCCGAATCAAACAAGGCCCGCTGAACCAACTTGGATCAGCGGGCCTTGTTATTTCACTCAGCTGAACTGGTAAGAAATCAGCAGACAGAATTGTCACGACGACTGAAACAATAAAGCGACCGCCCTGTCGAGGAGCGGTCGCTTGGATCTTCGTTAAGCTGAATTCGGGATTAAACAACGGCTCCTACGCCAGCGGCCTCGGTCAACTTCTTAGCAGCTTCCTCAGTGTTTTCCCAAGTGAAATCCTCGCCAGCGCGTCCGAAGTGTCCGCCAGCAGCTGTCTGACGGAAGATCGGACGGCGAAGGTCAAGGTACTCAATAATGCCGGCCGGGGAGAGCGGGAAGATCTCGCGAACGAGTTCGCAAATTCGCTGATCATCGATCCGACCTGTTCCCTGCGTGTCCATGTGAATGCTGACCGGTTCACTCACACCGATCGCATAAGCCAGTTGCACCTCACATCGCTTCGCCAGATCGGCTGCGACGATGCTCTTCGCAACGTGGCGAGCCATATAGGCTGCACTGCGGTCCACCTTTGTTGGATCCTTGCCGCTGAACGCACCACCACCATGACGCCCCCAGCCGCCGTACGTATCGACGATGATCTTACGACCGGTCAAACCACAGTCGCCATGCGGCCCCCCAACAACGAACCGCCCGGTCGGATTGATGTGGTACTTGATTTCGTCGGTCACCAACTCGGGCGGCAAGCAGCCTTTGACCACGTTGTTGATGACAAATTCGCGAATCTCCTCGTTGGTCACGTCCGGAGAATGCTGAGTCGAGACGACAACTGTATCGATTCGCACCGGAGTGTCGCCATCGTATTCAACAGTTACTTGGCTCTTGCTGTCCGGGCGGAGCCAGTTGACCTCCCCATTCTTACGAGCTTCGGTCAATCGATTCAGGATTCGGTGCGACAAAGCAATCGGCAGCGGCATCAATTCCGGTGTATCGTCGCAGGCGAAGCCAAACATTAATCCTTGGTCGCCGGCTCCAACATCCTTACCACTTTCGGCGTCGTCGTCGACACCTTGAGCAATATCGGGGCTTTGTCGATCAATCGAGACCGTTACGGCACATGTATCAGCATTAATTCCCATCTGGTCGTCGGTGTAGCCGACTTCGCGAATCACGTCACGAATAACACTCGGATAATCAATCGTGGCCTTCGTGGTGATCTCGCCAGCAATCATCGCCAAACCGGTCGTCACCAACGTTTCGCAGGCAACTCGACTGTAAGGGTCTTGGGCGAACAAGGCATCGAGAATGCCGTCGGAGATCTGGTCAGCAAGCTTGTCAGGATGGCCTTCACTAACAGATTCGCTTGTGAATAAGTAGGTGCCAGATGCCACGGGCGTACTCCTCTGAGAATGGACGGCGTTTGGTGAGTGTCGATTTAAGCTGGCATTATAGGGTTCTCCAGGGAGAATCGACAACCTCCATGTTGCGAGATGACATTGCGAAACTGAGACCCCTGCTATAGGGCTGCAATCGGCGGAGAAGACGTGGGAGCAATCGGTTTCGCGTGCGAGCAGCGAAGATGGCGGCCCTGATCGTGTCTGCTCATCAACGACATCATTTCGGAAAATAGGGTAAGCCGAAGTATTCGTGGATAAACGCTTTGCGATCCCCTTCGTACTTGACGTATTGAACCAACGAGTACAGCTTCTGTTGATCGCGCCGGAGCTTGTCGTCTAGTCGTTCTTGATCACGTAGCGAGGCGGGCAACTCGGCCACAACTTTGATATCTAAAGGCGACTGCGATCCTTCGATCACTCCGTATCGGTCGAGCATCGCCAGCGCGGACTCGAGACGACGATCGTGCTTGTTCCGGTGATGCAATCGCTCGCGAAGCCAATCAATGCCGAACGCGTTCACTTGTTCCAGTTCATGCTGCAAGAAGTCGTACACGCGATCGTAGAACTCGGCGTCTGGGTTGCTCCACCGCATAAACTCCATCTGTGTTGCGAGGTCGCGTTGGTCGTACAACAACACGCATTGCGAAGGCAGCCCGTCGCGACCCGCTCGGCCGATCTCTTGATAGTATGATTCCATCGATCCCGGAACGTCGGCATGCGTGACAAATCGAATGTCCTCCTTATCGATCCCCATCCCGAACGCATTCGTCGCCAGAACCAAGTGCTCCGGCTCGTTCATGAATTTCTCTTGGACTCGCTTGCGGTTCCTGCGTTCCAAATCGCCGTGGTAGACAAGATGCGGAATCTCCATTTCCCAAAGCTTGTCGCTGAAACGCATCAACGTCTTGATCAACGTAAAGTACACGATCCCCGTGCCAGGATGCTCGCCACGAATCCTCAGAATGTGTTCCAGTTTCTCGTCGTCTTGCCAACAGGCGGTGACGTCCAGACGCAAGTTCGGTCGGTCAATTCCCTCGTGGAACAGTCGAATGTCATTTTCGGCCAACGCGAGCTGACGGACAATGTCGCGCTGCACGTCGGGAGTCGCGGTCGCCGTCAAAGCGATCGTTGTAGGATTGCCGAGCGTTTCGCGAATGTCGCCCAATCGCGTGTAGTCAGGGCGAAAGTCATGCCCCCATTCGCTGATACAGTGAGCTTCATCGACGGCCAGTAGCCGAACGTCTCGCCGCCCGATTACTTCGAGGAAGTCAGACTTTCGGAACCGCTCCGGCGTCACGTACAACAAGGCGTAGTCGCCACGACCAACTTCCTTGTACCGCTGCTCACGAATGTGACGTGTCAGAGACGAGTTGATAAAAGTCGCTGGGATGTTCCTCGCTCGAAGCGAATCAACTTGATCCTTCATCAGCGCGATCAGCGGCGAGATGACGAGCGTTAGTGGAGTCGTTCCAGCGTTCTCGGTTGCCGATAGAATTGCCGGAATCTGATAGCACAGCGACTTGCCCATGCCGGTGGGCATAATAACGAGAGCATGATGCTCCGCCATCACGTGCTCGATCACATCCAACTGCTGCCCGCGGAACTTCTCGTAGCGGAAATACTCTTGGAGGACTTGAAGTGGCTGCATGCGGATTCAACGACAAAACGACCGAGGCTGAAATGAGTCTGCGTCCGCCGCGAGCCTGACGCATCGCAGGATATTAAAGCGAATTGCCCTCGCGTCCGACAGGGCACGGAGCACGCGTTTCAGCGAACTCGCTGATAGGAACGTCAATTCGAATCGTTGAGCATCTACCGACGGTAGTGCCTCTGATGACCACCGAGTCCTCGCCCATGTCGAAAGCCATCGCCCGCCTCACGCCGAGGCTCGGCAAGTTCATTCGCCGTAATGGCCCCGTCTTCATCAGCATCGGCTTGCAATAACCGTTCCCACAATTGCTCCGGAACTTCCCTGTCCCCTGGTATGTCCCCAAAACCATTGAAAACAAGAGACACAAGAGAGAGGACCAT
>JACKQG010000744.1_pt1 | contig 46405 bp, 55 predicted proteins | sample 8237621 | NCBI WGS metagenome assembly JACKQG01 (sample SAMN15677084, study PRJNA649215) | marine metagenome | biome: marine; feature: Black Sea; material: saline water; isolation source: suspended particulate matter (SPM) from the Black Sea western gyre | collected 2013-06-09/2013-06-10 | depth... | reverse complement strand
TGAGTGCAAAGCACGAAGGGATTTAAGTTCGCCACAAGGCGAATGGCACATCAACTTCCCGATAAACGCTATTGTGTTTATCGGGTTTATGTATTTATATTTAATAGTGTATTAACGGAAATATTCATGTTAAAAGATGTACTTATTAATAATTATTTACAAAAACTAAATATACAGAATTATAGTAAACAAACAATTAGTTCTTATATTTCTGTACTCAATAAATTTATTGAATATATTCAACACAATAAAACGAATAAAATAAATGAATGTCATCGATGGAATTATACTTACCAGCACACATACATTATCCTAAAAAACCTAATCCAGTTGAAAAAATTGAACGATTTAAATCACTAAATCAAATTAAAATATTTAAAGAGAATATTATGGATAGAGGTCAAGTAAAAGGTAATTATAGCTCAAATTTAAAGGTTATAACCATGAATTTTGAATGAAGATGAACTCTAATTGAACAGAAATTGAACCACTTTAGGTTTACTCCACTACAAAATTCAATCGCAACTCTTGTCCAAAATCTGGTTTGAAGGTATAAAGTTCTTCTCCATTTATAGATAAAAACTCTACACTTCCATTTATTCCTATTTTTTCTGGGTTTGAGTTGCGATACCACCAATGAAGAGAAATACCATCTTCCAATTTATCAGTAAATAAAAATTGATAACAGCCTTTTTCTAAATTGATATCATAATTATATTCAGTATCATCTTTATATTGATCGCCTGAATAATATATTTTACCATCACCATTTGAAATAGTAAATGAATTTTCCCGTGCTCTATTTATATTATTCGTATTTATTTTTAATTGAAAACTAGCAGGAAAAACAATTGGTTTTTCAGCAATTGATTCTAATTTATTATTTTTTAAATTCTCATCACCCGTTCCATTTGGCGATCGTAGTTCAACTGAAAATTGAGTATTTTTTTCGAAATAATTTAAACTCACTATTGGTAAATCCAATGTATCTCTTTCTAAAAATCCTAAGTTTCCAATCCATGAATAAAATGATTTTCTTTTTCCATCAAATCCATAAATAACATCTATCATTTTTAAATTAAATTTACCCGAATTTTGAATGATAATTTTAGGATTACCACAATTGGGATTTATTCGGCTATATTTATCTTGACTGCTTGGAGAAATTATATCCACAATTTCTGCGTCCAATAAAAAATTAGGTGGTCCATAACTAATTAATTGATGAGTCATTCTAAAAGTACCTTCTTTTTCACCATCATCATAATAATTTTGAATTCCATAATCTATGCTAATTGTATCTCCAGGAGTTACGAATGGCGTGAGCTCAAATAATTTTTCATCTACAATTGCTCCAGGGCACCATCCAGCTCTATCAAATGGCCATGTTCCACCTTGTGGATAAATGGGATTATTGCCACAATCTGTCCATACATTCCAGCGGAATAATTGCCACCCATCTATGAACCAAGTATGAGTTTTACTATCCCACTCACAGCAATTTCGAGGTCCTTCATGCCCATGGCCTGAAATTATAGATTTTATTTGAAATCCTTCTGCTTTAGAGTTTAAAATAATTTCTCTCTCTTTTAATAAACTATCATCAGCTAAAAACTCATACTTATAATTTTCATGTTGATAAATATTTTCAATAGCAATAACATCTCTTGGAGGAACTCCAGAGATAAAATGGAATTTTAAATCTAATAATTCTTGATTATTACCAACTGTTAAATTTAAATCACCATTTAGAATGGGTGCATATTCTGAAATATCATAAATCCACTCCCACCCATTTTCACCATTTAATTCTAAGCGTTTTCCATAAGGGGTTACGAAACTTCCTAAACAAAATTGCTCAGTTGTATCTCCATTTGGTACATCCACAAAAATACTCCAAATATAATCCCATTCACCGCAGGGATATTTATCACCTGCAGTTAGAGAATCACATTTCAACGTTTGCACCATTAATATTTTAGACCATTGTTCATTCGAATTTGGAAAGGGCACTATTGTTTTATACTGTGCATTCCAACCATTTGGGCTTGAAGTTTTAAATGTTATTGGATGTATAGTAAGTGTATCACTAAAGGAAATTGTTATAAAAAGAGTAGAAATGATTAATTTTAACATTTTAAATCCTGGAGAATTAAGATCATATAATTAGGTGCTATTTTAATTTTCAATTTTATCTCCAATTGAAATTGCTAATTCCCAATTTTCTAATTTTTGCTCAAAAGTATAGGATGCATTTGCGGGGCTTGTTGATAACATTGTAAAATAATTAATTCCATTAATTCTTTTTAAATGCTTAAAATATAATTTTTCAGCTTTTTGGCCATTAAAAATTATTTTTTGAATGGAGGGGGTTGTTTCAATTAATTCTACAATCTTATTTGGGTTTTCTTTTTGTATATCCGAATCTAAACTTCCTTTACGGTAACAAGACTGACATACATCCCAAAGAGCAATTTTATTTTCTTTCAAAAATTTTATTTTGTCGGAATAATCACTTATAAAATTTGAATTAAATAATTGAAATAATATTTTCCAAAATGAATTTTGAGGATGGGCGTAGTATTGATTTTGAAGAAGTGACACCTTCCCTGGCATCGTACCTAAAATTAAATATTTAGGTTTATCCCCTATAATAATTGAAAAGGATTTAGAATAATCCTTTGAGTTCATTTAATTTAAGTTTACTCAGGTTTTTTTCTTTTCTTAGAACCACTTTTTTTCCCTCGCCAATTTCCACTCGGATTCTTTTGACCTCTTTTTCTGTCTCTCCCTCTATTTCCTCGCCCTCTTTTTCTACTTGAATCATCATCATTAGAGTTAGTTCTTGAAGTTATTGGCTTTTCACTTGCGAGCTCAACTGAAAGTGGAACTCCTTCAAAATCCATACCATTTAAATTTTTAATAAGTAATGATTTTTTACTTTCTTCTAATTCAAAAAATGAAAATTTCTTCATAATTTCAATCTTCCCAATGACAGCATCTCCTGAACGAAGACCTTCATTTATTAATCCCATTAATCGGTTTGGATTTAAATTATTTTTAGATCCAACATTAATATAAAAACTTGAAAAAGGAGTTCGTCTTCGCTCACCACGACTCTGTCTTTCTCTTTTATTTTTACTCCCTCGTTCTTTTGGCATATTTGATTTTACATTAATATCACGCGCATTTTTATAATAAGCTAAAAATCTATTAAATTCAGCCGAAACAAAATGTTTAATTAAATTTTCTCTATCTAAGGATTCTAATTTTTCATAAATTTCAGGTAAAAATTGTTCAATTTGGTAATTATCTACTTCAACTTTTTTAATTTTATCAATTAAAGATAATAACTGTTTTTGACAAATATCTTTACCACTCGGCACAAGTTCTCTCGAAAATTTAATTCGTGCTTTTTTCTCTATATCTTTAATTTTATACATTTCTCGAGTATGTGTAATTGCAATTGAGATACCACTTTTTCCTGCTCTGCCAGTTCGACCACTTCGATGTACATAAATTTCAGACTCATCTGGTAAATTATAATTTATTACATGAGTTAAATCGTTTACATCCAAACCTCTTGCTGCAACATCTGTTGCAACTAACATTTGTAATTGCCGTTTTCTAAATCGTCCCATTACTTCATCTCGTTGAGCTTGAGATAAATCACCGTGAATTGCATCGGCATTATAACCATCATGCATTAATTTATTGGCAATATCTTTTGTTTCTCGACGAGTTCTACAAAATGTGATTCCATAAATATTAGGATTCATATCTGCAATTCGCTTTAATACTTCATAACGATCTTTTGCCTGTACCATATATAAAAGATGCTTCAAATTATCTGCACCCATATTTACCTTTGCAACAGACATTTCTATTGGGTTATTCATATATTGCTGTGTTATTGCAATAATTTTTTTAGACATTGTTGCCGAAAACAATAATGTTTGTTTGTCTTTTGGTGTTTGAGCTAAAATATCTTCCATATCTTCTTTGAAACCCATTGTAAGCATTTCATCTGCTTCATCAAGAATTACTCGCTCAATATTTGCTAATGTAAGTTTTTTACGACGAACCATATCTTTAGTTCTTCCTGGTGTTCCAACTACAATATGAGCACCTTTTCTCAAAGCTCGCAATTGTTGATCTACACCTGCACCACCATAAATTGGAACGACATTTAACCCATCAATAAATTTAGCATAACTTGCTATATCCTTTGAAATCTGAACGCATAATTCCCGTGTAGGACATAGAACTAATGTTTGCGGATATTTATTTTTTATTTCCGTTAAATGTATAGAAGGTAAACCAAATGCAGCCGTTTTACCTGTCCCCGTTTGAGCGGTGGCAATAATATCTTGATTTGATGATAATAGATGAGGGATTGTTTTTGCCTGAATTGGTGTTGGTTTTTCAAATCCTAATTCTGCAATTGCCTTAAGTATCTCTGGACTTAAATCAGAGTCTGTAAATCGTTTCATATTTTTCTTTATTATTTGAGTAGAATATTGTGTGGTATGATATCGTTAAAATGAATATTGCACCTCTCCGTATGCAAAGTTTACTATTTTCTTGATAATCTATAATACAGCCGTTTATGATGATAAAACTAAGTTTAATTTGTATATCATCGTGACATAAATTTACTTTTCTATTTTATCAAAAGAAGTGACAATACCTTTAATTAAAGATGAGCTAAATCCATGATGCTCCATTTCATTTAGCCCTTCAATTGTACACCCTTTTGGAGTTGTCACTTTATCGATTTCAAATTCTGGATGTTGTCGGCGTTTTATGAGTAATTCTGAAGCACCTCTTACTGTATGAGTTACAATTTCACTTGCTGTTTTCGCATCAAACCCAATTTGGATTCCACCTTGAATCATACCCCTAATAAATCGTAACACATAAGCAATTCCACAGGCACCTAAGACAGTTGAAGCATTCATTAAATTTTCATCAATTAAAATTGTTTTCCCAATTGAATCAAAAACCTGTTTAACCAAATCAATTTTCTTAGAATCATTTGAATTTGAACAAATACAAGTCATCGACTCACCCACATCAGCACCCGTATTTGGCATAGCTCTAAAAATTGGGGGAGAAGAAGTCAGATTATTTTGAATTTCATCAATCAAAATTCCTGTAGCTAATGATATTATAATATGTTTTTTAGCATTAATGTCACCGTTTAATTCTTTTAATATTTCCAAAATATTATATGGTTTTAATGCAAATATAATAATATCAGAATTTTTTATTACACGACTATTATTACTACTAACATCAATACCTTTATTTTTTAAATATTCTAAACATTCAAAATTTCTCCGTGTAATACTAATATTTTTAGGATTAATCAACGGGTTTGTTAATAAACCATTTAAAATTGATAGACCTAAGTTACCACAACCGATAATTGCTATTTTTTTATTTTTCATTTTTATTATTTATTCAATTTTTAGATAATATATTTTAAACCTAATCGAATTAACATTTGATAAATTATTGGAATATTTTATATTTTAAAATTAACCAAAAAAGCCTCTAAAAAGAGGCTTTAAATATATTGATAAAAGGAATTGAATTAGAATTTAATTTTCAGATAATGAATTAAACTCTTCTCTTTTATTTTCAAACCAAGTCTTCATATCATCTGGTGATTTCATTAAATTTTGCATTTCATTCATTGCTTTAAGATGAGAATCGTCACCTTTTTGAAACATTTCCATTCCATGTTTTTTACTCATTTCTGAAATTTCATCAAACGAATCTGCACTAAATAGTTTATCACATGCACCACCTAATTGCTTACAAGTCATTGTTTTCATAATCATCCTTATTAAAAAAATTAAAAAAACTAATTAAGGTTAAATTCCTTTTACCTTAATTTTGATTTTTCCAGTAAACCCTTTATCTAACTTTACCTCTACAAAATGACTACCATCTGTTTTTATTGCTTCAGGGATTTCTATTTCTTTCTTAGCAACATCAAATCCTTTTTCAGCAATTGCATCTGCTATCATTTGTGAAGTAACAGAACCAAATAATTTACCTTCTTCACCTGCTTGTAGTTCAAATTTTAATGTTAATTTATTCAACTGTTTAGCTAAAGATTCTAAACTTGAACGATTTTTAGCATCTTGAATTGCAATTTGCTCAAGTTCTACTTTTAATCTTTCAATATTTTTCTTCGTTGCAACTTCAGCTATTCCTTTTGGAATAAGATAATTTCGTGCAAATCCATCTTTTACAGATACAGCTTCACCAGCATTCCCTAGTTTTTCATAAGCTTGTTTTAAAATAATTTTCATGTGTTCTCCTTAATGATGACGAATATCGTAGGTATATGGTAAAAAAGCTACATTTCGAGCTCTTTTTATTTCTTTACCTAATTTACGTTGATGTTTTGAACATACACCTGTTACAAATCCTGGAATAATTTTACCTTGTTCAGTAATAAATTTTCGTAGAATTTTATATTCTTTATAATTAATATTTGTATCACGGTTTTCACAGAAAGTACAAATCTTTTTGGAATTCATAAATGCCATTTTCTCTCCTATTCTTCTTTTGCTTCTACGGTTTCAGAAACAACCTCTTCTGATGATTTATCATCGGAGCTTTTATCTTCTTCTGATAGTTTATCTTCAGAAGATAACTCTGTTGATTTTACTTCAGCTTCGTCTTTAGAAGATTCTGTATTTTTATCATCTGTTTTAGATGGCCTAGTTAATCCTGAAATTTGATCTTTTACATCTTCAGTTTGTTCTTTCACCTCAGATTCATTAATACTAATAATCATTTGTCTTAAAATATTTGGATTATGCTCCATATCAAGACTAAACTCATTATTTTTTAAACCATTTGATTTATATTGAACTAAAATGTAAGTTCCAAACTTTTGCTTCATAATAGGGTATGCCATTCTTTTTTTACCAATTACTTTAGTATAAAGAACTTCACCACCTTTATCTTTTATAATCTTTTCTGTTTCTAAGATTAAATCATGTAAACGCCCCAATTCTAATATTGGATGAACGATATACATTGTTTCATAAAAATTCATATATTCTCCTTTTTATATTTGTATAAGTAATGGTGCAATCACTAATGATACAACCGACATTAATTTAATTAATATATTTAATGATGGACCTGAAGTATCCTTAAATGGATCACCAACAGTATCTCCAACAACCGCAGCTTTATGTCCTTCTGAACCTTTACTTAAATTCATACCATCAACTTCAACACCTTCTTCAATCATCTTTTTAGCATTATCCCAAGCACCACCTGCATTAGATTGAAAAATTGCCATTAACACACCACAAACTGTTACTCCTGCAAGTAGTCCACCTAATGTTTCTGGACCAAATACAAAACCAACAATTACGGGTGAGATGATTGCTAATATTCCAGGTAAAACCATTTCTTTAATTGCAGCATCTGTTGAAATTTCAACACATCTACCATGATCTGCTTTTGTTAAACCTAATTCGTAAACCGTTTTATCATCATCTGACCATGTTGAAGAATCACCTTTTCCCATTACAGCTAATGCTGCTTTTAATTCTGGAATATCTCTAAATTGCCTTCTTACTTCTTCAATCATAGACATAGCAGCTCTACCTACAGCTCCCATAGCCATCGATGAAAAAACAAATGGTAACATTCCACCAACAAATAACCCTGCCATTACCATTGGGTTTGAAATATCAATTGAATCAATTTTACTTTTAACCATAAATGCAGCAAATAATGCTAATGTGGTTAAGGCTGCAGAACCAATTGCAAATCCTTTACCAATAGCTGCTGTTGTATTTCCTACTGCATCTAATTTATCTGTTTTTTCTCTAACATCCGCAGGAAGTTCAGCCATTTCAGCAATACCACCCGCATTATCAGAAATGGGACCATACGCATCAACAGCTAATTGGATGCCTGTGTTTGCAAGCATACCCAAGGCAGCCATTGCAATACCATATAAACCTGCAAAATGATGTGCTCCTATAATTGCACCTGCAATAATCAAAATAGGTATCGCTGTTGATTGCATTCCGACACCCAAACCTGCAATAATATTTGTAGCTGGTCCGGTTAAAGATTGTTTAACAATAGACATTACCGGTGAAGTCCCTGTACCAGTATAATGTTCAGTAATCAACCCAATTCCTAAACCTGAAACTAAACCAATAACGGTTGCATAGAAAACACCCATACTTGTAAAAGTGATTCCATTTTGAACAAACTCTGAAGGAAGAAATTTTTGAATTAAAAAATAAATAACGAAAATCATAATTGCTGAACTTCCAAATTCACCCATATTAAGTGCTTTTTGTGGGTCACCACCTTCTTTCACAGATACCATAAATGTACCAATAATTGAAACAATAATTCCTGAAGCTGCAATATAAAGAGGTAAAAGCACAAATGATGGATCACCTAAAACTGCTCCTAAAACCATAGAACCAATTATTGAGCCAACAAAAGATTCAAATAAATCAGCACCCATTCCAGCTACATCACCCACATTGTCACCCACATTATCTGCAATAGTAGCAGGATTTAATGGATGATCTTCTGGAATTCCAGCTTCAACTTTCCCAACTAAATCCGCGCCTACATCAGCAGCCTTTGTATAAATACCACCACCAACTCGTGCAAATAATGCAATAGAAGAAGCACCAAGTGAAAAACCAGATAATACATTTAATGTTTTATCTAATGAATCAAAATGTGATGAGTAAAACATAAATAACCCACCTAAACCTAAAACACCTAAGCCTACAACACTTAGACCCATTACAGAGCCACCTACAAATGCAACATTTAATGCTTTTGCAAGGCTTGTACGAGCTGCATGTGTTGTTCGATTATTTGCTTTAGTTGCAACTTTCATTCCAAGATAGCCAGCAAATGCTGAGGCAAAAGCACCCACAACAAACGATAAAGAAATTAATGATGATGAGTCTTCTTTACCCGAATTTGCAACACCTAATAAAATTGCAACTGCTATTACAAATACAGTCAATACTCTATATTCTGCTTTTAAGAATGCCATCGCACCATCTGCAATACTAGCGCCAATCTGCTTCATTCTATCAGTACCTTCGTCCTGTTTCGAAATCCAACTTGTTTTCCAAAATGCATAGACCATTGCTAAAACACCAGAAGCAATTATTAAAAAATTATTTTCCATTTAACCCTTTCCTAAATTAACGGATTTTTTATTATACTTATTCATCGTTTCCTGAATCGAATGATTCAGCGAAAATTTTAAAGATTCACAAGCAAAATTAACTGTTTCTTTTACAGCTTCTTGTTCATCTTTCCTAAATTTTCTTAACACAAAATTTTCTGATGGTCTCATTTGACCATCATTTGCAATTCCCATCTTGATTCGAGGAAAAACATGACTGCTTAAATGATAAATCACATCCTCAATCCCTCGATGTCCAGCAGATTTTCCTTTTTCTCTGAAACGTATGGTTCCTAAAGGTAAATCAATATCATCATAAATTATAGTTAAATCACTTATATGAATTTTAAAATAATCCATTGCTGATTTCACAGCATATCCACTATTATTCATATAGGTTATAGGTTTAATTAATATTAAATCTGGATTAACCTTTGAGTAAACATACTCACCCCTACCTGCTTTAAATACCGCTGAACTTTGTTCAGCCAATTTATCAACAACCATAAAACCAAAATTATGACGGGTTCCTGAATATTTATCTCCAGGATTTCCCAGTCCGGCAATTGCCTTCATTATTCTTTATCAGATGAACTTTCTTCGTCATCACTTTTTTCATCATCTGTATCATCAAAAGTAAATTCTTCATCTTCTACAACTTCAGTTTCTAAGTCTGAATCACTAATTCCATGAGTAATTGAAACAATAACAATATCTTCTTGAGTTGTTAATTCAACATCTTCTGGAGGAGTAATATCTCTAACATATAAACTTTCACTAATTCCAATTTCAGAGACATCCACTTCAATGAATTCTGGAATTTTTGTAGGTAAACATTTAATTTCAATATCATTCAATGATTGAGTTAAATGACCACCATCAATAGAAACACCTTTTGCTTCACCGATTAGATGAACTGGCACTTTTATATCAATTTTTTCTTTTAAAGAAACTCCATAAATATCAACATGTAAAATATCGTCAGTTACTGGATGATATTGAATTTCTTTAAAAATTACATTTCTCATTTTTCCACCTACACTTACTTGGTATAAATGAGCACCTGATTTAAATGCGCCTGTTAAATCTGCATCAATCATATAAAAAGGAATACTACTTTTACTATCCGATGAATAATAAACACCCGGTATTTTTCCTTCTTTTCTTAAATTTTTCACATCTCGAGAACCCATTTCATCTCTTTTGTGAACTACTATTTTATAAGCATCTGCCATTATAAAACCCTTTTTTTAAAATTGAAACATAGAACTTAAGGAATGACCTGAGTCAATCCGTCCAATTGATTCGCCAAATACTTTGGCAACGGAGATAATCTCCAGTTTATCAAATTTTTTCTCATCAGAAATAACCAACGTATCACACACAATTACTTTATTTATAGGTGCTTCAGAGAGTCTTTTTACAGCGGGTCCAGATAATATTGGATGCGTCGCAACACAAGTTACATCGATCGCTCCATTTTCCATTGCAGAATGTGCTGCATTACAAATTGTACCAGCAGTATCAATCATATCATCAATAATCATTACATGCTTATCTCTTAAATCACCGACAAGATTAACAACCTCTGCTTTATTTGCTTTTGGTCTTCGCTTATCAATTAAAGCAAATCCAACACCTAAACTTTTTGCATATGCTTGACTCATTTTTGCAGAGCCAACATCAGGTGCTAATACCACACCATTATTTTCATTCAATTGTAAACTTTTTAATCGATCAAATAAAGCTATACGAGAATACAAATGATCAAATGGAACATTTGCAAACCCTTGAATTTGTGCTGTATGTAAATCCATACAAATAATTCTTGAAACACCTGCAGCCTCAATCATATCTAACATTAACCGAGCTGAAATTGGTACCCGAGGTCTATCTTTTCTATCTTGACGTCCATATCCAAAATATGGAATAACTGCAATTACATTTTTAGCTGACGCTCTTCGTGCGGCATCTAGCATTAATAATAATTCTAAAAAGTTTTCGGCAGGAGGATTTGTGGATTGAATAATATAAACATCCTCATTTCGGATATTTTCTTCGAATGCCACATGAATTTCACCATCGCTAAAATCGTGAATATTCACATCACCAAGAGGAATTCCTAAATAATCAGCAATTCCTTCAGCAAGTTTTAAATTTGATCTTCCGCTAAATACTTTCATAACTTATGCTGGGGGACAGGGAGTCGAACCCCGATTCCATGGACCAAAACCATGTGTCCTACCATTGAACGATCCCCCAGTATTTTTTATCGCTGGGGCGGGTGGACTCGAACCACCAACAGTCTGATTAACAGTCAGATGCAACTGCCAATTGTGCTACGCCCCAATAAAAACTAAATATTGTATTATCAACAATTATATTTTAATATTGGTTTCGAAAGTGCGGTAAGTACCCGAAAATTGTTTTCGGATTTTATTAAGATCAATAGTTTGATCGTAAATACCATACACAGTCGAACCACTGCCCGACAAACCAGCAAACAATGCATTCCCATTTTTCAGGGTTTGAATTATCTCCTCGATCTCTGGATATGTTGATTTTACGACTTTTTCAAAGTCATTTTCAAATAACTGCCATTTTACTGGCGTTTCTAAGGGTGAAAATTTAGTGATATCTTTTTTAACATTCAAAAACTTATTTACATTTTTATATGCCCATATTGTAGAAATAGAAAAATTAGGACATATAAGCACTATTTTTTTGTCTTTAATAAATTCAGAGTTTATAGGAGTTAATATTTCACCTATACCTGTTGCATGTTGAACTCCTCCATTTATGAAAAAAGGAACATCTGCACCTAATTTCATGGCAGTTAAATACATTTCTTTCATTGATAAATTCAAACCCCACAATTGGTTAAGTGCTTTTATAGTTATTCCTGCATTACTTGACCCTCCACCTAAACCAGCCCCAATTGGAATTTGTTTAATTAAATGAATTTTATATTGAGGAAAATTACCCTTAATTTTTGATTGTAATATTTTATAAACGTTATGAATCAAATTTGACTCATCAGTAGGAACTTTAATTCCCTCTGCCGTCAATTCAAAATTATCTGATTCGATAAATTGAATTTCATCTCCAAATTCAAGTTCACAAAAAATGGTATCTAAATTATGGTATCCATCTACTCGTTTATTTAGAATTCGCAATCCCAAATTTATTTTTGCGGGTGAATTGAATATATTTTTATTTTGATTCATAGTAAAAAATTAATGTTATTTAATAATATGGTAAAAAATGAAATTTCAAAATTTAATATAAAGATTTTCATTTTCTAACTTAAGTATTTTTTAATAAATTGATTATATTATTCATGATACAATTAATTAAATCTTATTTTATATTTTGTTTAATTATTTTATTTTTTATTGGGTGCAAACAGAAATTTTTATCTCGTCCATTAGAAGAAATAGATAATCAAATAAAACTTCAATCACATAATACAGTCAATTTACATTTTGATCAAATAAATTTAAGCGTTCAAAGTACAGGTGAAATTGATGGGATTTCACATGATATAAGAGATTCTACTTCAAATAATTCGACTGAATTTGCAATTTATCAAACTGGTTTATGGGTTGGAAGTGAATCTGATTCAAACCATTTTGCAAATATCGCCTGGGTTGGCTCTTCCCCACGAAGTAATTATACTACAATATTAAGTAATGACTCACTGGGTGTTTTTTTATTAGAACCAAATATGATTAATAATGAGTTTATTAATTGGCCATTTGAAAAAGGTTTTCCTATGGATATAAATGGAATGCCTGAAATTAAAGGTGATTTAATGACATGGTCAGCATTACAATCTGATTCCATCCAAATTCCACCTCTATCTCAACCACATATAAATTTAGAATTTACACATTCAGTTTGGGGATATTTAGATTCAGATTATTCAAAAACAATTTTTCAAGAATATTCAATAACAAATATTAGTCATAAAATAGTTAATAATATTTTCATAGGATTTCATACTGATATTGATATTAACGGTAATAATAATTCAACAGGGTATGACTCATCCAGGGCATTAGTTTATACATACTCCCCTTTTGAAGAAAATGAAACATTTGTCGTGGGTTATACATTTTTAAAATTTAATGATGAAACAATTCCAACGGAAATAGTTAATAATCATCGAATATTAAGAAAAAATACACCAAATAATGAATGGAATGAAAATGGAATTATTGGCCCAGAACAAATTATTTTTGCACTTAAAGGATTATCTAACTCAGGTCAACCAATGATAAACCCTATAACTGGGAATGAAACTAAATTTGCATTTAATGGGAATCCAATAACACAGACTGGTTGGATAGATGAAAGTTTAGATGTAAGAAGCCTATTAAATACCAATGAGTTTTCATTATATCCAAAATCTACAATATATTTAACAGTAGTTATAACTATTGCAGGGGGAAATAATTTAGAAAATGCAATAATCAATCTAAAAAATAAAATTGATAATATTCGTTTGACTACTGAGTTATGGGAATGATAAGTATTTTGCCTATAATTAAATTCAATAATTAAATGAGTTTTCTCATAGTTAAATATTCAATTACTGCTTTTATCATTGTTATTATTTCAGAAATAGCGAAACGACATTCTAAACTAGGTGCATTAATTTCATCACTTCCACTAATTACAATAATGGTTATGGTTTGGCTTTATATTGAAAATCAAAATATAGAAAAAATTAGCAAACATGCATATTATACATTTTGGTATGTAGTTCCAACAATGCCAATGTTTATATTTTTACCTTGGATATTATCTAAAGGAATTAACTTTTGGATTTCACTTTTAGGTTCAATAATACTCACACTATGTTGCTTTATTATAACTGCAATTATAACTAAAAAATTTGGAATTGATTTAATACCATAATATGAAATGCACAAATTGTGAAATGATAATAAATGATATGAATATTAAATTTTGTCCAAAATGTTCACAAAATATTTATGATTCTTCAAAAAACGAATTATTTATTATCGATGTTGCACCTAGTGGTGAAGATTGGTTTGAAGCAAAGGAAAAAATACTTGATGGTGTTAATAATGCAATTAGAGGGAATTATAAAGGGTTAAAAGTTATTCATGGTCAAGGAATTGAAAAAGGGCATACGAACATCATAAAACAAAAAGCCATTCCATTCCTCCGAAGTTTAGCTTTAAAATATAATTCAAAATGCGTAATAGATAAACAGACGAGTGGGGCACATATTTTATATTTTAATTAATTTATTATCACCCGACTAATAAAACTTAGAAGATATTTAATACGTATTTATTTTTGTTTTTTCCCCCATGAATCTCTTAGTCCAACGGTTTTATTAAAAACAGGGTTATTGCTTGTAAAATCTTTATCTGCACAAAAATAACCAATTCGCATAAATTGATAATATTCACCTATTTTTGCATTTATTAATGAAGGTTCTACTTTGCAATTATTATTTATCACAAGTGAATCTGAATTTATATTATCTAAAAAACTTTTTCCATCTTCTACTTTCTCAGGTGATTCATTTAAAAATAAAGAATCATATAAACGAACTTCTGCATTTAATGCATGTTGAACTGAAACCCACTGCAAAGTACCTTTCACTTTACGCCCATCATTTGACCACCCACCCTTAGATTTTGGATCATACGTACAATGAATTTCAATGATTTCATCATTTTCATTTTTTATAATATTTTCACAAGTAACATAATATGCATGCTTCAACCGCACTTCTCTGCCTAAACCTAATCTAAAAAACTTTTTTGGAGGATCTTCCATAAAGTCCGATTTGTCTATATAAATTTCTCTAGAAAACGGTACTTTTCGTTTTCCAGCAGATTCATCTTCAGGATTATTTACACAATCCACTTCTTCGGTTGTATTTTCTGGATAATTTGTAATTACAACTTTTAATGGATTAAGAATTGCCATTACACGAATCGCTTTTTTATTTAAATCTTCTCGTAAACTATGGTCTAATAATGCAATGTCAGAAACTCCATTTCGCTTCACAACTCCTGTTTTATCTACAAAATTTCTAATTGATTCAGGAGTATAACCGCGTCGTCGTAATCCAGATAATGTTGGCATTCGTGGATCATCCCATCCAGAAACATGGTTTTCATCAACAAGTAATTTCAACTTTCGCTTACTCATTACGGTATAATTAATATTCAAGCGAGCAAATTCAATTTGTTGTGGATGAAAGACTTCAAGCTGTTCTAAAAACCAATCATATAAAGGGCGATGTGCTTCAAACTCTAATGTGCAAATAGAATGAGTAATTCCTTCAATTGAATCTTCAATTCCATGAGCCCAATCGTACATTGGATAAATACACCATTTATTTCCTGTTCGATGATGCGTGGCATGCAATATTCGATATAAAATTGGATCTCTTAAATTAATATTGGGTGAGGACATATCAATTTTAGCTCTTAACACCTTCTCGCCATTACCAAAATCACCATTTTTCATTTGTTGAAAAAGATCTATATTTTCTTGAGTTGTACGATTTCTAAATGGACTATTTACACCAGGCTCACTTAAAGTCCCACGAGTTTCTCTAATTTGATTGCCCGATTGGTCATCTACATATGCTTTACCTAGTTTAATCAATTTAATAGCATAATCGAACATTTGATCAAAATAATCGGAAGCATAAAGTGGTCCATTTTTCCAATCAAATCCAAGCCAATCCACATCTTCAATTATTGAATTGACAAATTCATCTTCTTCTTTTACGGGATTTGTATCATCAAACCTCAGGTTACATTTACCATTATAATCTTGAGCAAGACCAAAATTAATACATATCGATTTTGCATGACCAATATGTAAATATCCATTGGGTTCAGGTGGAAAACGAGTATGAATACGACCATCATTTTTTCCATTTTTTAAATCTTCGTCAATAATTTCACGAATAAAATTTGTTTGTTTTTGTTCGTCTGTCATTTATTTCCTTTCGCCTTCCAATACAAATCAAATTCAGCACCATTATGAGTTTTCCAAAAATAAATTGAATTAACTTGATTTTTATTGATATAATTCACACACAACCCTACTGATTTTACCATGAAATATCAAACCTTAACTATGAAATTTCAGGGTATTTTTTATTATTTAATGAAAATTAGTTAACCGTTTAATAGATTCTTTTTTTCCTAAAATTGAAATAATTAATGCAATATCAGGACCATGTTTTTCGCCAAAAAGAACTAGGCGAATTGGTAAAAATAAATCTTTACCTTTCACATTTGTTTCTATTCCAGCTTCTTTAATATATTGTTTAATATTTATTTCTTGTAAATCATTAGAGTTTAACAATTTATCACTTAATACTTTAAATACTTTTTGTGAGGATTCTGATGTGAGAATTAGTTTATCTTCTTCTATAAAATTAATTTCTGAATAAAATGGTATCGAATGCTCAATCATTTCAGGAAGTGTACTTACTCGCTGTCTTGCATTTTCAACAACAGCACTAAATTTTCGAGTATCTGAAATATCAATTCCAGCATCTTCAAATATAGGTACCACTCTATTTAATATAGTAGAAATTTTCATTTCTTTTAAATATTGACCATTCATCCAATTTAATTTTTCTTTATCAAAAACTGCACCTGATTTTTGAACTCGTTTAATAGAAAATTCATTTATAAGTTCATCTAAATTAAATATTTCTCTATCATCTTTTGGATGCCAACCTAAAAGCCCAACAAAATTAATAAGTGTTTCTGATAAATATCCCTTAGATAAATAATCCTCAACAGCAACATCACCCTGCCTTTTAGATAATTTTGATTTATCGGGGTTTAAAAGTAAGGGTAAATGTATAAATTTAGGAAGTTTCCAATCAAATGCTTGATATAACAATACATGTTTAGGAGTTGATGGTAACCATTCTTCTCCTCTCATTACATGGGTAATCCCCATTAAATAATCATCAACAACATTTGCAAAATGATATGTAGGGAAACCATCTGTTTTAATTAAAACTTGATCATCAATTTCTTTACACTCAATTGAAACTTTTCCCCGAACTTGATCATAAAAAATGACTTCGCCTTCATTTGGAATTTTTAATCGTATAACATATTTTTCATTATTCATTCGAGAATTAATTTCAGAATCTGCTAAGCTCAAACAATGACGGTCATATTTTATTGGCTCTTTATTTTCACTTTGCTTTTCTCTAATTTTAGTTAATCGGTCAGAGGAGCAAAAGCATGGATATGCACTTTTATTTAAAATTAATTTTTGAATATAATCTTTATAAATATCTAATCTCTGGCTTTGAAAATAAGGACCAAAATCTCCACCTTGTGATGGACCTTCATCAAATTCAATACCAATATTTTTAAAAGTAGAAATTAAATTTTCTACAGCACCTTCAACTTTTCGGCTTTGGTCAGTATCTTCAATCCTTAATATTATTTTTCCATCATTCTTTTTTGCATATAAATAATTATATAATGCCGTTCTTAATCCCCCCACATGTAAATAACCCGTTGGACTTGGTGCAAACCTTACTTTAATGCTCATTTTTTTCTTTCAATAATATAATTGAAGATGCAGATATCCCTTCACCCCTCCCAACAAATCCTAAATAATCTGTTGTCGTTGCTTTAACTGAAATATTTTTCAATTTAATATTTAATATTTTAGAAATATTACTTTTCATTTTAGGAATAAAAGGAGAGACATGGGGTTCTTGTAAAATTATTGTGGAGTCAATATTATTAATTTTATAGCCATAACTCTTGACTAATGAAAATGCATGTGATAAAAAAGTCTTACTTTCAGCTCCTTTCCACTGTACATCATTTGACGGAAAATGAGTTCCAATATCACCCACAGAAATTGCACCTAAAAGTGCATCAACAATTGCATGGAATAAGACATCGCCGTCACTATGACCTTTAGACCCTTTATGGAATGGAATAGAAACCCCTCCAATAATTAGAGGGGTATCAAGTTCTAGTTGATGAGTATCAAAACCCTGTCCAATACGATAATTCAATTGTTCTATCTTTATTAAATTCCTAGACAATCATCATAGAATCGCCATAGCTGTAAAACCGATATTTCTTTTTCTTTGCTTCTTTATATGCTTTTAAAAGAAAATCTTTTTTGGCAAATGCTGCAACTAACATCATTAAAGTAGATTTAGGTTGATGGAAATTAGTAATAAATTGATCACACAGCTTGAAATGGTAAGGTGGATAAATAAATTTATCAGTCCAACCTTCACTTCGAGTTATATCAAAGCCAATTGTTGAAACTGTTTCAAGGGCTCTCACGGTTGAAGTACCAACTGGAATAATTTTTTTCCGTCTTCTTTTTGCAGTATTAATCATTTCTGCAGTTTCAGCTGGAACATGATAATATTCAGAATCCATATGATGACGAGTCAAGTCTTCAACCATAATAGGTCTAAATGTACCTAACCCTATATGCAATGTTACATTTCCAATTTTCACACCTTTCACCTTTAAATTATCTAAAAGATCTTCAGTGAAATGTAATCCTGCTGTTGGTGCAGCAACAGAACCTCTTACCGATGCATAAACAGTTTGATATCTTTCTTTATCAACTTCTTCAGGTTCTCTTGTAATATATGGTGGAAGTGGTGCCATTCCCATTTTATCTATAAACGGGTAAACAGATTTAACATCATATTCAAACCGAAGTACTCGACCACCAGAAACAGTATTGTCGATTACATCACAAGATATACCATCACCAAAATGAAGTTTATTTCCAATCCTTACTTTTCTTGCAGGCTTCACCATTGCTTCCCACAAGTCATCTTCTAATTCTCGTAATAGGAAAATTTCTACTTTTGCTTGAGATTTATCTTTGTAAGCATAAATTCTAGCAGGGTAAACCAATGTATTATTTAAAACTAATACATCTCCTTTTTTCATATAATCTGGTAAATCTGAAAATTGTTTATGTTCAATTGCCTGATCATCTCTATGCAAAACCATTAGTTTTGAATTATCTCTATTCTCTGCTGGTTTTTGTGCAATTAACCGATCAGGAATTGTCATTTCAAATTCTGATAGTCTAGGTGGTTTTTCTACTGATCCAAAAAGCATCTTTTGTACTCCTACTTATTAAATAATTGTTTTTTGTTTATTGGGTTTTCCCAAATACTTATATGTTTTATTCAAAGCAATTCGCCCTCGTGGTGTTCTTTGAATAAACCCTTCTTTTATTAAAAAAGGTTCATAAACTTCTTCTATTGTCCTTGCATCTTCAGAAATTGAAACCCCCAGAGTATCCAGACCAACTGGACCTCCATTATATTTATCTACTAAAGAATTTAATATTCTTCTATCAATTTCATCTAACCCAGACTGATCAATCCCCATTTTATCTAAGGCCATAGATGCAACATCTTTTGTAATCTTACCTTTTGACTTTACTTGAGCAAAATCTCTTGCTCTTCGCAAAATTCGATTTGCAATACGCGGGGTCCCTCTTGACCTTCTAGCAATTTCACTTGCACCATTTGTATCGATTTCAATCTCTAAAATGCCTGAAGATCTATTTATTATTTTAACCAACTCATCCTCAGAATAAAAATTCATTCTTAATACTACACCAAATCTATCTCGCATTGGAGAAGTTAAATTTCCAAATTTTGTTGTAGCCCCTACAAGTGTAAATGGATTTAAATTTAGCTTGATACTTCTTGCATTAGGGCCTTTATCTAACATAATATCAATTGTATAATCTTCCATCGCTGAATATAAATATTCTTCAACTACGCTTGTAATTCGGTGAATCTCATCTATAAAAAACACATCTTGGTTTGATAAATTTGTTAATATTCCAGCTAAATCTCCAGGTTTATCAATTATTGGCCCAGAAGACATCCTAATATTTGTATTCATTTCTTTTGAAATGATACTCGCCAATGTTGTTTTCCCTAATCCAGGTGGCCCAAATAATAAAACATGATCTAATGCTTCGTTTCGTTCTCTTGCTGCCTGAATATATACTAATAAATTTTCAAGAACCTCCTTTTGTCCAATAAACTCTAATACAGTTTGAGGACGCAAAGAGGGTTCAGAAATTGAATCTTCTATAATTTTTTCAGGTGATGTAACTTTATCTGATTGGTCTTTAAAGGATTTTATCATGGTTTCCAGAACCGATAATTTACAATAGTTTCAACAGCGTGTAAAGATTAACATTATAAAATAATTTAATTTAAAATCTTTAAAATAAACTCATTGGTGATAAATTTATAATTCCTGTAATTTTGCCACTCTGATTATAGGATATTTTATAGGAAATTGAATGCAAGTTAAATCATCAAATAGATATAGAACATTACCTAAACTAAATGATGTTGTAAGAAAAAAGAAAGTAAAACCAAAATTAATTGCAGTTATTGATGAAGATAATTGCACCGGTTGCCAGGTTTGTGTTCCATTCTGTCCCGTTGACTGTATTGAACCAAACCCAATTGATAAATACTCTATTCCAATTCCACCTGTACAAGTGAGATGGAATGAATGTATAGGATGTGAAGCGTGCGCAAAAGCATGTACCGATTTAACTTGGGATGCAATTAGAATGATTAAAACTCCTGAATTTGAAGACCATTACAAAATTCTAATTGATTAAATAACTTCTTATATCCATAAAAACCATATAAATTAACATAGTTGGATTAGAATATAATTTAGGCACTACATTTTTTATTTTTACTATATTTTAGCAGTACTTAATTGATCAACAATAAAGATTATTTCTTATTTTAAATTTTTAGATTTTATTTTATTTATTTTTGTAGCCTACCGATAAGATTCTTCTAACCCATCTAAACAGGCAATACACACATCTATCATGATGAAATTGATAGAGATGTAATTAACGATTATTAAACGGATGGACCCTGTTATGCTTAAAGAAATTTTTATAAATGTTACAGCTGGTAGCACGCGAATTGCGATCACTGAAAACAAAGAGTTAGTTGAATTATTTTTTGAATTACCAGATCATCAGCGAATGGTGGGTAATATCTATAAAGGTAAAATTCAAAATATTTTACCTGGAATGCAAGCCACATTTGTAGATATTGGTCATGAATTAAATGCTTTTTTACCATTTTCTGAAATTGGAAATTCTGAATTCATGTCTAATTTATCATTTGATGACGAAGATGATGAATCTCCTTCTCCTAGAAAAAAGGGTAAACCCAAGGAAATAAACCCTGCAAAAGATTTCAAGATTGGAGATGATATTTTAGTTCAAGTAATAAAGGAGCCTTATGGTGAAAAGGGTCCTAGAGTTACAACTAATATTTCAATACCAGGAAGTTTAATGGTTGTTGTTCCAAATAATAATTATATTGGAATTTCAAGAAAAATTGATGATAAATATGAAAAAAGGCGACTACGATCATTTGCTAAAGAAATTAAACCTGCCGGTGCAGGATTAATTCTCAGGACAATTGCTGAGGGCAAAGATGATAAAATCTTACAACACGATTTTAAATTAGTAATGGAAAATTATAGAACTTTAAACCATCGGGTTAAAAATCGTACCGCACCGATAATTGTTTATGAAGATTATGAAACTGTTGATCAGGTTATTAGAGATCTTTTTACATCTGATATTTCGAAAATGGAAATAGATGATAAAACATTATATAAAAGGCTTTATAGTTATGTCAAAACTGTTTCTCCCGACCAAATAAGTTGCATTTCTCAATTTAAAAGCAAGGGAACTGTTTTTGATAATTATAATATAGAAACCCAAATTGAAAAATGTTTAAAACAAAAAGTGTGGATGAAAAGTGGGGCTCACCTTGTAATTGAGCAAACAGAAGCAATGCTCGTTATTGATATTAATTCTGGCCGTTTTATTGGTAAAAAGGATCATGAACAAAATTCAATGGCAATTAATCTTGAATCTGCAAAAGAAATAGCAAGGCAACTACGGATTAGAGATACTGGTGGATTAATTGTGATTGATTTTATTGATTTATTACAAGCAAAAAATCGTAAAAAAGTTTATGATGAATTTAGAAAACATTTAAAAAGAGATAGAGCTAAAGTATCTGTAAGTGAATTTTCTAATTTTGGATTATTAGAAATGACAAGGCAAAGAATTAGAGCATCATTAATGGCTACATTAAGTGAAGAATGTGAATTGTGTAGTGGTGTTGGTCGTATAGCTTCGAAAGATACTGTAATTACTTCAATTGAAAACTGGGTAAAAAGATTTAAGAAAAAAGCAAATGATAAAAGATTAGTTATACATCTTCATCCAACTTTATACAACTATATCAAAGAAAATAAACCAAAATTAATTAATAAAATGATGTGGAATAATTGGCTTTATTTAGAGTTTGAAGAGGATAACACTATACTTAGAGATAAATTTAAAGTATATTCAAAAAAACGAAAAAATTTCATTACAGAAAATATTTAAAACTATTTGAATGTATTAAATTATATAAATAAATTACTAGGCTCAAATAAGGGTTAAATATGCAAGCATTAGTTGAAATATCAGGGAAACAATTCATAGCCGAACAAGGTGTGACTTTGAAAGTACCTACTCAATCAGGAAATACAGGTGATTCTTTATCATATGATAAAGTACTTTATATTTCTAATGATAATGATAAAGTTTTTGGGAAACCGTATGTTAAGAATGCTTCTGTTGAAGCAGAACTTGTTTCACATGGTAGAGATAGAAAAATCATCGTTTTTAAATTTAAAAGACGAAAAGGGTATCAAAAGAAACAAGGGCATCGTCAAAATTTCTCTACAATTAAAATAAATAGTATTACTCAGGGGTAGCCCTGAAAGGAGTATAATTCTATGGCACATAAAAAAGGTGTTGGTAGTTCAAAAAATGGACGCGATAGTAATCCTAATTATTTAGGTGTTAAGCGTGCTGATGGTCAAGTTGTTACAGCAGGATCAATCATTGTACGGCAAAGAGGTACTAAAATTTATCCAGGTCAAAATGTTGGGATTGGAAAAGACCATACATTGTTTGCAACTGCAGATGGTCGAGTTAAATTTGAACCTAAGGGTCGTTCAAAAAAACAAGTTAGTATTTATACAGCTTAATAAATAAAAACTTCATATCTTCTTTTAGAAAGGCTCATTTATATTGAGCCTTTCTTTTTTTTAGGTAATTTTTTCCTCTTCCTTTTTACATAGGTAGAATAAATTTCCTCTTATATATCCACGTCATCAATCTTTATCTACTTAAAACCCTCTTTTTTTATAAATTTTACTCTTTTGGCATATATATTGATAATGTAACTGTATAATTTAAAATTAGAAAATGGCATATCAATTTTCATATCAAAAAATATTAGATGTTAAACAAATTCAAGAAGATCAAAAATCTACGGAAGTTGTTTTGGCTCAGAATGAACTCAATGAGGAACAAAATACTTTATCTAAATTAGAGTCAAAAAAAATGAATGTATTAAATAATAAAAATACTTCAATTGATAATACGGGAGATATGTTGAGAAATAATTCTTATGTTAATCAAGTAAATTCAACTATTGATAATCAAAAGAAAGAAATTCAGAAAAAAAATAAATCTTTAATTTTAAAAAAAGATGAATTAGTAGAAGCATCAAAGTCTAGAAAAATTTTAGATAAGTTAAAAGAGAGTGACATGAAAAAATTTAAGATTGAACAAAGTAAGATTGAACAAAAAGAGCTTGATGAAATCGGTGGAAAAATTTCACATAAAAAGAAAGAAAATAAATCATGAAAATATTAAAATTAATCGGTGGCTTACTTGCTGTATTCTTAGCTTCAATTGGAATCTCGTTTATGATTTTAAGTCAAAATACTCCACTGCCTGAACCTAAAAGTCCAGAAGATATAGTATGGGAGTTTTTAATTAAAGATAAACCAATTAACCCAGAGGTATTAAAAAGTCAACTTATTTCATATAAACGAAATTTAAGAGATTTTGAAAATAAACATAATTATTATGAAAACACAATTGATAGTTTATTAGTAATTTTTACAAATAATGATAGCATTCATATTGCAGAAATAGCGTTGAAAGATAGTTTGTTCATTACTCTAAAAGATAGTTTATCTAATGAATTAGAAGTATTGACTGCAAATTTAAAATTAAAAGATATCGAAATTGCAGATACTCAAAATCAATTAGATATTTTAAACCAACAACTTGAAGTTTTTGCAATTAAAAAAACTAATATGGAAGAAAAAGAAGCAAACTTAAAAAGTCTTGCGAAAACTTACGAAGCAATGAAACTCAAAGATATGGCATCTATTTTAAAAAATGTAGATGATAATACTGTAATGAGAATTTACTTTGAAATGAAGCCTAAGAAAAGACAAAATTTATTACTTGCTCTCGATAATAAACGAGCAGCAAATATTACTCGAAAACTCGCAGTTTTGGAACAATCTTAATGCAATTATCACAAAATAATAATATTAATTTATCATTATCACAAGTGAAGAATAATGTTGGCAAAACTAAAATTTGGGAAGTTGTAAAACAGAATCAATTTAATTCTGCAAATAGAATCAATTCAAATGGTAAAGATCAAACATCTAAGGAGATTATAGAAAAATTTACCGAAGGATTAGATAGAAAATCTAAAATTAATTTAAATGAGAAACCAAAAAGCTCAAAAGAGAATAATCAAAATCTAAAAAAATTAAATATATCACCTATAAATTCGAAATTAAATACTGGAACAAAAAATAAGTTAAATGTAATAGGCAATAGCAAAGCAAATAAAAATACTGAATTAAATTTAGTTAAAAAAAAACAATTGCCAATAAAAAACAACCAATTTTTTAACTTAAATCAGAAAAAAAATATTAGCAGAAAACAAATTAAAGCGGACCCTTCAATAATTATTCAACAAAACATTTCACAAAAAAACAAATTAAAGAACAAAACAAATAAAACTCATTTTCTAAATATTAATAGAATTACTGAAATTCATGAAGCTGGACATAGTAAAATTGTTTTTTCAATTAATAATGATAGTTCTGAAAAAAAGGGCAAAAATAACGATAATTCACCTGAATTATTAACGGAAATAAATTTATATAACAAAAAAGTTGAAAAAGGGGTTTTAAAAGAACAATTTGAAATACCCAATAATAATATTGATATTAATTTTCAAGATGATTCATCCTCTTCATCAAATATGAATAATTTTCAAGATGATTTTAAAGATACTTTACTCCATCTAATTAATCATTTTAATACAAAAATTAAGGGTGAGATTGCGGGAGATCATACAGGTGAGTTTGAAATTAAAACGAAAAAAGGAAACTTATCAATTAATATAAAAAAAATAAAAAATGAATTAACAATAATTATTAATTCTATTTTAATTGATGATATAAAAGATCAATTAAAGAGTATAGAAATATCCATTAAAGATAAAATGCCCGAATTAGATTCTGTTATAATTATAGGTAATTTAAAAAATTCAGAAGAAAAGAAGCCTGTTTTTATTAAAAATGAAAAAGAAAAATCAAAAATACAATTAAACCAAGACACAATTTTTAAATTAAATTATCTTATTTAAAGGAAAAAAATGAATACATTAAATCAAATAAGTAATAATGGTGGATTAGCACAAGTTCTTGCAGGTCAAAATGCAAATACTATGGCAAAGGATGAATTTTTACAACTATTAGTAACTCAGTTAAGTCACCAGGATCCACTAAAACCAATGGAAAGCCATGAATTTGCTTCTCAACTCGCACAATTTAGTTCACTAGAGCAATTGCAAAATTTAAATGGGACTATGGAAGAGGGTATATTATCTGATTATATGATGACACAGTCAATTAATAATACACTTGCAACAACATTAATCGGAAAAAATGCAATTGCTTCTGGTAATGAATTTTCATATACAGGGGATGATATAAACCTTCAATTTAAACTTGAAAGTCCAGCTGAAACTGTTACCGTAACAATAAAAGATTCTGCTGGTAATATTGTTAAAACCATTACAGAAACCAATTTCAATGAAGGTATAAATAATATTGAATGGAATGGAGAAAATGCAATTGGAGATATAGTAACTGAAGGAGATTATAGTTATTTTGTCTCGGCATATGATTCAACAGAAGCTTCTGTTTCAGCAACTCCATTAATTTCAGGTGTAATTGAAGGAATTACATTTGAAGAAGGAGGTATTGTATTAATGGTAAATGGCCAATCAATATCATTAAATGAAGTATTAGAAATAAAACAATCATAATTAAATAAAAATTTAAAAGGAATAATTATATGTTAAGATCACTATATGCGGGGGTATCGGGAATAAAAAACCACCAAACAAAATTAGATATTTTAGGTAATAACATTGCAAATATAAATACAGTTGGGTTTAAAGGAAGTCGATTAACATTTGCTGATACTTTTAATCAAACAATAAACTCCAATCAAGTATCTAACAATCAATTTATTAATGGAAAACAAATTGGCTTAGGAGTAGGAACAAGCTCTGTGCAAACATTATTTAATCAAGGAATGCTTGAAGCAACTGGGAATATTACTGATTTAGCAATTCAAGGTAATAGCTTTTTTGTACTTAATGATAATGGAAATCAAGTATATTCAAGAGACGGGAGTTTTCATTTTGATGCAAACCGAAACTTAGTAAATAATACTGGAATGGCTGTAAGAGGCTGGATGGCCGATTCTTTTGGTCAAGTATCTGTATCGGAAACATTGGATAATATTCAAATAGATACAAATATGATTTCAAGCCCAATCGCAACTCAAAATCTACGATTATCTGGGAACTTAAGTTCGAGCAACTCTGCAACATCTTCAGTATGGCAATTAGGTGAATCCATGGATTTAACAACTCAAGCTTTAGAAACAGATCCTAATGCTCAAATTTCAACTGATACACTATTAAAAGATGTTGTACAATTATCAAGTTACTTTAATGGGAATGTTTTCTCAATGAATTTATCTGGTTCAAAACTTTCAGATGGTTCTTCACCATCTCAAACAAGTATAGAATTAAATGAAAATAGTACAATTGCAGATTTAAAATTAGAATTAGAAGCAATTTTCACTGATTCTTCTGTAACTTTTACAGGGTCTAATCAAATTGAAATTAGAGATAATCAGTCTGGAAATTCAGAAACAGAAATTCAAATTGCAGAAGTTTTAAATGGAATTAATCCTATTCATTCTTCATTTGGAAACGATGCAACATCTGTTTCAGGGTCTGCTGTTATATATGATAGTTTAGGCGAAGCACATAATATTATACTTAAATTTACACCAAAAGAAGGTAATGAGTGGGCTTGGCAAGTAGAGACAACTGAAAATGAACAAATAATTAGCGGTGGTTCAGGTACAGTTAATTTTAATTCAAATGGTAATATAATAGCCAATTCATTTTCATTTAACGATACTGAAATTTCTAGTTTAACAATAAATGATGGACAGACTAATTTATCTATTAATATTGATGTGGATGGACATAATGGAATAAGTGGATTATCTGCTAACGGATTAATGTCCACGCTTTCTGTATTTGACCAAGATGGAAGGGCAACAGGAACTTTTGAAAATATGTATATTGAAAATTCAGGAAATGTTATTGCTCAATTTACAAATGGAGATACACGAACGATTGCTCAAATAGCAACGGCAATATTTAAAAACCCATCAGGATTAGAAAAAGCAGGTGGAAATTCATTCATGGAAACAAATGCAAGTGGAAATGTATCTATTGATAGTGCAATAAATTCAAATTCTTCAATTGTCTCAGGTGCTCTTGAAATGTCTAATGTCGATTTAGCAAATGAATTTACAGATATGATTGTCTCTCAAAGAGGATTTCAAGCATCAACAAAAGTTGTTTCAACTTCCGATCAAATCTTAGAAGAAGCAATAAATTTAAAACGCTAATTTTATGACGGATTATTATAATCATATATTAAAATCTCATTATATTAGGTTAGGTTAAAAATTAATGCAAATGTTATTCCGATTAATAAGTAAGCTTACTTTAATAGTAATTTCTGCACCAATTGCATATTACGGTTATTTTTTAACAAGTAATATTATTATGCCAAATTATATAGAGCTTCTTGAAAGAGATATTTTAGAGACTCGTTTAATTGAAAAACAGGCTAAGCTAAGAAGACCAAAAGTATTAGGTGCAGAAGGTAAGATTTATAGAGTAAAAGACATAATGTCAAATCCATATAAAGAAAATGCATTTGAAGACTTAGTCAGGTTTACACTATCTATTGAAACTCAAGATGATTCTGTTTTATATGAACTTAAAACGAGGCATTCACAACTACAAGATATGATGGTTAATTATGTTAAAACTCATGATTTTGATTTTATGTCAATGATTGAATATAATGATAATGCTTTATCTGGTATTGTAAAAACAATAAATAATGATATTCTAACACGAGGATATATTGATACTGTATATATTGAAAACTTTACTTTTAATTAAATTAAGGATGATTTAAATGGCTGATGAAAACGAATCAATAGATAGTCAAGAAGAAATAGTAACTAAGACAAAAGATAAAAAGGATGAAGGTTCACCCATAATGATGTATGCAGTCATTGGTGTCCTTAGTATCCTAGCTATTTATGGTGGGTTTATAATGTCTAAATATACTTTAATTCCAAATTATGAAGAAATTCAAGCACAAAAACTAGAAGAAGAATACGCGGAAGAAGCATTATCAGGTGTAATGAATAGAAGTTTTGGTATATCTAAAGAATTTAAAGATATAATGGTAAATCCGGCTGGGTCGAAGGGGATGCATGTTATTCAAGCAAGTTTTGTTGTTGAAACAAGTGATCAATTAATTATGGATGAAATGGGATCTCGTGAAACACAATTTAAAGATTTATTTATTTCATATTTAAGAAGACATACAATGGACCAATTAGCATCTATGGAATTTAATGAAAAATCTAAAAAAGAATTAGCTATGGAAATTAATAAAATGTTAAATGCTGGAAATATTGATAGTATATATTATAGTGGATTTTTCATCCAATAAAGGAATTAATAAATGCCAAAAATATTAAGCCAAGAAGAGATTGATGCTCTTTTGAAAAATGTAGGTGAAGATGATAGTACTACTTCTTATGAAGTAATTGGTGGAAATGAAAAAAAAGTTTCACCTTATGATTTTAGCCACCCTCAACTATTATCAAAAGAACAAGAGCGAATGATTGAAAATATACATGAAAATTTCTGTCGAACATATAGTGTATATTTATCTGCTCAATTACGATTATTAGCAGAAATTAGACAGCTTTCAATTGAACAATATACATATTCAGAATTTGTTACCTCCGTTACAAATCCAAGTTGTTTATATATGATGGATTTTGAAAAACCTAATGGACGGGGAATTTTAGAAATGAGTTCTAAACTAAATATTTTTATTGTTGAAAAATTATTTGGAGGACAAACTCTTTTTAAAGATATGGAAGAAGAAAGAGAAATTACCCATATTGAACAAAAAGTGATGAAACGGGTGATGGATAAATGCTTTTCAGAATTAACAAAAGCATGGCTTTCAGAAAATGATATTGTTTTAAAATATGGGTCGTTTGAAAGCAACCCAGAATACGCTCAAATAGTCTCTTCATCTGAACCTGTTGTTGTAGTAACTTTAGAAGTAATAATTCATGGTACAAAAACACTTATGAATATTTGCTACCCCTATAATTGGTTGGGCAAAGTTATGTTTCAAGAAGATTTTCAAGCTCAAATGCACGAAGAAATAAATGAAATAACAATAGAAGATCAAGAAGCTGTTGAGGAAATATTATTAGAAACTAATGGAAATATTTCTGCTGTATTAGGGGAATTAAATTTATCTATTAAAGAAATACTAGAATTAGGAGAAGGAGATGTACTCCTTTTACCTACAAAAATAAATTCACCTATTTCAGTTTATTTTGGAAATAAACATATTTTCGATGGGCATCCAGGTTCTCATCGACGAAGCAAAGCAGTTAAAATTACAAAAGTTTTATAAAATTTATCATAGGATAAACAAGGAGAATAAATGGGAAAAACAACGGAAGATACAACATTAGAAGTACAATCAGCTGATTTTGCTGAGCTTGATTCATCAGTAGAAGCAAACTCTGAAAATAAAATTGACATGCTTTTAGAGGTAGAACTTGATGTAACAATAGAGCTTGGTCGAAAAAAAATGTCAATTCAAGAAGTTTTACAGCTAGGGAAAGGATCAGTAATTGAACTAGCAAAACTTGCTGGAGAACCAGTTGATATTTATGTGAATCAAAAACAATTAGCTAAGGGTGAAGTTGTAGTTGTTGATGAAAACTTTGCCATACGAATCACAAACTTAATTGAAAAATCAGAAAGACTGAAAAGTTTAGGAAAATAATGGCGAGTAAATTAATACTCGTAATTGTGCTATTTTTTGGATTTAGTTTTGCGACGGACTCCATTCCAAGCAACGAAGTTAATAATAATCAATTTTTAAAAAGTAATATTCACTCACCTTCAGCTGAAGAATTAAAAGAGGAGTTTGGTGTTGCTTCAAAAATTAATTTGTGGGGATATTTTGGAAAAATTATCCTCATTTTTATTTTATTAGTTGGACTTATATTTATAATTTCAAAATTTGCAGACAGTAATTCATTTATTAAAAATAATACAAATGCAAATAACCATTTAAAAATACTTTATCAACAATATTTATCTTCAAAACAAAAAATTATATTGGTAAAAGCATTTGATAAATATCTATTGCTCGGAATTTCAGACCAATCAATAAATCTGCTTACTGAATTTAGTAAAAATGAAATCGATGAAAATCAAATTAATTCTATAAATTCTAAATCAATATTTTCTTCATTATTAGGGCGATACATTCAGAATGAAAAATAAAATATCAAATTTAAAAACATTATTTAATAATAATAGATCCACATGGCTTATATTTTTGTTTTTCGTTTTTATTTTTGGTGGATTTGCTTTATCTCAAAGTACATTTCCATCAATAAAATTAGGACTAGAAGAATCATCAAACCCTCAAGATTTCAGTTTAACAGTGAAAATTGTAATTTTAATGACAATTCTTTCATTAGCACCATCAATTATAATGATGATGACATGTTTCACTCGGATTATTATTGTATTTCATTTTTTACGATCTGCACTTGGTACACAATCTGCACCATCTAATCAAATTTTAGTAGGTCTAGCATTATTTATTACCTATTTTGTGATGACACCTGTAATTGATGAAGTTAATAATAATGCTCTACAACCTTATTTAAATGAAACAATAAGCCAGGAAATTGCAATACAAGAAGCTGTGAAACCAATAAAAGCATTTATGATGAACCAAGTTGATGAAAAAAGTTTACAAATGTTTATCAATTTTTATCCTGGTAACAAGCCATCATCACCAGAAGAAATTTCCATGTCTTTTTTAATTCCCTCATATATTTTAAGTGAATTAACAATTGCATTTAAAATTGGATTTTTACTTTATTTACCAATGTTATTATTAGATATGATTATTGCGAGCGTATTAATGGCAATGGGAATGATGATGCTCCCACCTGTAATAATTTCAATGCCATTTAAAATAATGTTATTTGTGTTAGTAGATGGGTGGAATTTAATAGTTGAATCATTAGTATCGGGGATTAGAATATAATGGATTTAGATTATGTCGTTTTTTTAAGCAATGAAACAATTATGACTGCAATTAATATCTGTTTCCCTATTCTAGGTTCTGCAATGTTAATTGGTTTATTAATTGGTATTTTTCAAGCAACAACTTCAATTCAAGAAGTAACTTTAACCTTCATACCTAAAATAGCGGTCGTTGGTATTGTTCTTCTTTTTATGCTTCCATCTATTTTAAATCAATTAGTAGAATATACAATTAATATTTTTAATCAAATTCAAATTCTTTATTAATGACAGATATTTTTCCAATTTTAGACTATACTTTTAATTGGGTACCTACTTTTATACTTGCATTTGCAAGAATATCAGCAATGATTTTTTTGTTCCCTTATTTTGGATATAATGCATTTAAACCAAAAGTTAGAGTTATGTTTATATTGATGTTAACTTTAATTGTACTTCCATTTACGGGGACATTTAATTTTCCAATGGATATGTCTTTTCTTTTATTAATTTCATTAATAGTCAAAGAAATTGCAATTGGATTATTTATTGGATTTGGAAGTGTTTTTATTTTTGAATTATTTACTTTTGCTGGATCAATTGCAGGAAAACAAATGGGACTCGGAATGGCTGAAATGATGGACCCAACTCAAATGATACGATCTTCATTGGTAGGTCAATTTTGGACATTAGCAATGATGGTCGGTTTTTTCAGTTTAGATTTTCATCACTTTTTAATAAAAATTGTTGTTCATAATTTCCAAATAATACCTATTGGTACAGGACATTTTCCTGCTGAGTTAGGAGAAATGTATGTAAAAGCAGGGCATGATTTATTTTATGTTGGGCTTCAGCTTGCAGCACCAGCCATAGTTTTTATGATGATGATTGATACTGCAATTGCTTTAATGGCTCGAATAATGCCAAGTTTACCTGTATTTCTAATCGTTTTACCTGTAAAAGTAGGAATGGGGCTATTTATTATAACTATTTCAATGGAGATTTTTCAAACATTAGCAGAACCATTGCTACAAGATACTCAATATTTTATTTCTAAAACGATAAAACTTATAAGTTAATGGCTGATTCCGCTCAAGAAAAAACAGAACAACCCACGCCAAAGAAAAGGCAAGATGCAAGAGAAAAAGGACAAGTTGTAAAAAGTGTAGAATTAAATTCTGTTGTAATTATGTCGGGTGCAATTTTAACACTTTATTTTATGATGAAATCATTATCAATAGATATGTTGAATTTTACAAAACAAATATATTTAACATCATCCAATACACTTCTCTCAACGGATACAATCCAAAATTTAACCTCTGAAGGATTAAACTTTGCAATTGATATGTTGATGCCAATTTTCATATTTCTTCTTATGCTTGGTTTAACAATAAATTTAGTCCAAGTAGGAATTATTGTCTCGTTTAAGGCGGTAATGCCTAAATTCGAAAAAATTAATCCACAAAAAGGATTAAAAAGAATTTTTTCTATGAGATCTATAGCCGAAATGCTAAAAGGTGTAATTAAAATTACTATTGTCGGGTTAATTTGTTTTTACCTAATTAATAGTCAGCTAACTGATTATACATTGCTTGCTCATAGCCCAATTCAATCAATTATTAGTTTTATTGGCAATAAAATGTTTACTATATTTATTCTTGTATCTCTTGCATTAATAATTCCTGCAATTGCTGATTATGCATACCAAAAATGGGAACATGAAAAAAATCTCAAAATGACTAAACAAGAAGTTAAAGAAGAGGCAAAAGATACTGAAGGAAACCCTCAAGTTAAGGGTAAAATACGCTCTCTGCAAATGCAGGCAAGTAGAAGGCGGATGATGCAAGCAGTACCCGATGCAACTGTTGTTGTAACCAACCCAACTCATATTGCTATTGCTCTTGAATATAATATGGATTGGAAAGGGAAAGCTCCAAAAGTATTAGCTATGGGAAAACGCAAAACAGCAGAAAAGATAAAGGAAATTGCCAAAAAACATAATATACCCATTTTAGAGGATAAACCATTGGCAAGAGCCTTAATCGAAGTTGCAGAAATTGGATATGAAGTTCCTCAAATGTTTTTTATGGCAATTGCAGAAATTTTAGCTAAAGTATTTCAGAAGAAAAAGAATTAATTATGAGTGAATTTTTTCTAAGATTATCAAAATATACACGCTTAAGCGAGTTGACAATCGCTGGTTATGTTATACTATTATTAATTTTAATGATTATTCCTGTCCCTGCAATGATAATGGATTTCTTTCTAGCAATGAATTTTACAGGGGCACTCGTTATCTTATTTATGGCTGTTTATGTTCTTAGACCTTTAGAATTTGCAGTTTTCCCAGGTGTATTATTATTAATCACTCTTTTTAGATTAGGAATTAATATTAGTACCACCCGGATGATTCTTTCTGATGGACATGCCGGTGCAATTATTGATGCATTTGGTCAGTTTGTTACACAGGGTAATCCTGTTGTGGGATTTATTATTTTTCTAATTTTAATTATCATCAATTTTGTAGTTATAACTAAAGGATCCACTCGAGTTGCTGAAGTGGCTGCTCGATTTACTTTAGATGCAATGCCTGGGAAACAAATGGCAATTGATGCAGATTTAAACGCTGGATTAATTGATGATAAACAAGCACAGAGAAGAAGATCTGAAATTGCCCAAGAAGCTGATTTTTACGGTTCTATGGATGGTGCAAGTAAGTTTGTTAGAGGTGATGCTGTTGCAGGATTATTAATTACAGCAATAAATCTTATTGGTGGTATTATTGTTGGGTCTCTTCAAGAGGGATTACTACTTTCTGAAGCAATAAGTAAATACAGCTTATTAACAATTGGTGATGGATTAGTTGCACAAATTCCAGCCATTATTATTTCAACAGGAACAGGTATAATTATTACTCGTTCTTCTGGTCAAGTTGGCAATTTAGGATCTGAAGTTTTTGCACAATTTTCCGCACAACCTCGTGCTTTATTCATTACTTCTGGAGCGATGATTTCAATTGGGCTATTGCCAGGAATGCCCTTTTTTCCATTTTTTATCATTGGAAGTTTAGTTGGAGGTGCTGGTTATTGGTCTATAAAACTTCAAGAGGCTGAAGAGCTTAAGATTTTAGAAGCAGAAGAGGCTGAAGTTGAAAATGTTGTTGAAGAACCTCCACAGATTGAAGATTTAGTCCACCCTGATTCATTTGAAATTGAAGTTGGTTATGGGCTCATTTCCTTAGTTGATGAAAAACAAGGTGGCAATTTATTAAATCGAATTTCTTCGGTTAGAAAATCTCTGGCAATCGAACTTGGAATTGTAATTCCTCCAATTCGGATTAGAGATTATGTTGAACTCGAACCAAATTCATATCGATTTAAAGTTTATGGCATTCCTGTAGATGAAGGTGTTGTTTACCCAAATAGATATATGGTATTAGTATTAGATGAAAAACTACCATTCGAAGGAATTGAAACTACAGACCCTACTTTTGAATTACCTGCAATTTGGATTACTGAAAAACAAAAAGAAGACGCTGAAGTGTTAGGTCATACTGCAGTAGAAGCTGAAGCTGTAATCACAACTCATTTATTAGAAACTTTAAAGAAAAATTGCCATCGCCTTTTAGATCGCCAGGAAACTCAAAAAATTATTGATAAGATGAAAGAGGAAAAAAATGCGGTTGTGGAGGGACTGGTTCCTGACCAAATTTCAATTGGTGTTATTCAAAAAGTGTTAAAAAATTTATTATCAGAAAATATTCCTATTCGAAATATGATTGTTATTTTAGAATCTATCTCTGATAATATAGGATTATCAAAAGACCCAGATGTACTTACTGAATATGTTAGAACAGCTCTTGCAGATAGTATTGCAAATTTATTTAGAATTAAAAACCAACCATTAAAAGTAATTACATTTAAACCAACATTAGAGGATAAAATTGGTCAATCTCTAAAAAATGAATTAGATTCAAGATATAATTTGGGACTCAGTCCAGATGAGGTTAATTTATTGTTTGGAAATATAAAAAAAGAAATTGATAATATGAACAGAGATGGAGATAAACCAATAATATTAGTTTCTCCAGTAATTCGTCGATATGTTCGGAGATTTTTAGAACCTGTATTTTCGCAAATAACAGTTTTATCATATTCAGAATTACCGCCAATTGTTCCATTAGATACTGTTGGACAAATAGATATTATTGAATAATTTATGGGGTAAGGAAAAAGGTTAATTTTACTTGGAACGATTTACATCAACATCTTATGAAACGGCAATGAAACTTGCAAAAGCTAAATTTAAAAGTGGTTTTGAAGTAACAAATACGCGAGAAATTGATTTGAGTAACTCAGGATTATCTAACGATAGGCTTGTAGAAATTACGGTTACGCCTATAAAAAATATCCCAGAAATTATTGAAGTTAAAGAAAATACGTTAAGCTTAAACAACGAATTAATTCCTTTAATTAAAAATGAACTTACTCCCGTTAAAGATTTATATATGGAAATTTCTTTATTAAGACAAGAAATAGATCTCTTAAGTAGAAGAGTAAATAAATTAATTCAACCTGAATTAAACGAAAATGAACAAGAATTATTTGATTCATTGTCCGAAATTGGATTTGAAAACCCAATGGCTTTAAAATTTACTCGTGAACTATCAGCATTAAAGGGAAATAATTTTAATTTAAAGAATATCTCTAATTCATTTAATAAAATCTTTTCAAAACATATTTCACCACTCTCGATAAAAAATGGGGATGCAATCGTATTATTTGGGCAAACAAAATCTGGTAAATCAAAAACTTCAGAATTAATTGCTGATGAATTATTAAATATTGCATCTGTTCATATTCGTAAAGAAATAAAATTAAATGAAAAGGTAAAGAATGGAATTACAATTATTGATTCACCTCCGATTAAATTAAATGAAATGGGTGCAATGCAAAATTTATCTAACCTTGCAAATTCATTTATACAAATTCATAGAGTATTAGTATTATCTGCATCTACCGGGTTTGAGGAAATGCTTCATTTAATTGCAAGTTTTGCACCGATAAAACCTGACTATATTATTTTTACAAAATTTGACGAAACCGTAATGCTAGGAAAATTATTGACTGTCTTAAATGAATCAAAATTGAAAATTTGTGGAATAACAAGCTACACTGATGGAGAAATTGAATTTTCTACTCAAATCCAAAATCATTTTGTAAATGCAATATCAAAACAATTGGGATTAAATTAATTGAATCAATCTAATCAAAAATCTACAAATACAACTCAACCTAATAAATTAAGACAACCTCAAATTATTGCAGTTACAAGTGGAAAGGGTGGTGTTGGAAAAACAAATTTCAGTGTAAATACAGCTCTATTGCTTGCCAAGCTAAATCAAAAAGTATTAATAATTGATGCGGATATCCATTTAGGGAATGTAGATGTAATGTTTGGTATTTCACCAGATTACACTTTAGTTGATGTACTAAAAGGAAATAAATCTTTAAAAGAAATTATAAAAAAAACACCTTATGGGGTAGATTTTCTACCAGCAACATCAGGTATAATGGATATGATTGAAGGGGAAGATAATATAGTTCGATCAATTGCTCAAGCGTTTAATACATTTCAAAATGATTATGATATTATTTTAATTGATACCGGTGCAGGAGTAAGTATTTCAACACTAAGCTTTGTACTTGGAACAGAAAAAATAATTGTAGTTGTAACACCAGATCCATCATCTATTTCAGATGCGTATGCAATGATAAAAATTATAAATCAAAACCAAGATAATGCTCAAATTATGATGATTGCAAATAAAGTGAGAAATGATGAAGCCGGGGAATCATTATTTTATAAAATGAATTTAATTGTTAATAAATTCTTAAATACATCACTAATATTTGGTGGGTCAATAATGGAAGATAATCAGGTTTTGGCAAGTGTTCACGCTCAACAACCTGTTGTGATTCGTTATCCAAGATCTCGGGCAGTTATAAATATGCAATTAATTTGTAGAAGAATATTAAAATTACCAGTAAGACAATCTATTCAAAAAAATGGGAATTATTTTGACCGTGTAAGAGAAAGATTGAGCAATCTGGACTTAGAAGGAAAATCAGCATGAACCGATCTTTTGTACAATTAGCAGCTATACTTGCATTATTAACTTTTGTTTTTAAGTTAAATTCTGAAAAAAATCCATTTGATGCATTTATTTTTTCTGGTCTTATTTTTATTGCAGTTATTTTTATTGTCTTAATTGGCTTTTATTTTATGCGAACGGGAATCTCACTCATGGAAAATCAAAATGATAATATCCCGGATTTAGAACCAGATGAAGATGAAGATGTAATCAATACGGAGGAAATTTAATTGCTCGAATATTCACCAGCAAAACCGCATGAAGCGGACGGTGAACTCATTGTTCGGGAGTATTTTAAAACCCCAACAGATACAAGTAAAGGTAAAGTTGTTACAGCCTTTATTCCTCTTGTTTATAAAATCGTAAATCGCCTGAATTTACCAAGTACTAATATTCTAACAAAAGATGACTTAGTACAAATTGGATTAATGGGATTAATTGAAGCACTTAATCGATTTGATATTAGTGCAGGAATTAAATTTAAATCCTTTGCATATACAAGAGTTCATGGTGCTGTTATTGATGAAATTAGAAAGTCTGGAGTAATTTCAAGAGGTAAATTATCAAAACTTATGCATATTGAAAAATTAACTTCTAAATTATGCCAAGAATTAGGTAGAGACCCCATCGTAATCGAAATTTGCGAAAAAGCTGAAATAACTGAAGATGAATATCATCAATTAATGGGTATTGCTCAATTAAGCTATACACTATCATTAGATGAAAAGGTCGAAGGCAATGAAGAAGATGAATCAATGACTCGAATAGAATCAGTAAAAGACCAAAGTATTCAAACTCCTGAAGAATTAATTATGAATGAATCTTTGAAAAGTGATGTGATGGCGACAATTAAAACGTTGCCTGACAGAGAAAGACTTGCTTTAGTTTTATACTACTATGAAGAGTTAACCTTACAAGAAATTGCAAATGTAATTGGAGTCTCAGAATCAAGAGTTTCACAAATTTTAAATAAAACTTTAATGAAAATAAGGATTTCAGTTGTAGAGGAAAGCTAAATGGCATCACCAAGTGATATACCAAAAATTCAATCTAACGTTAATTTAAATCAGACAATTGCGACTGAATCAAGTAAAATTGATAAAGACCGTAAAGAGAATCCTCATAGCCAATCAGACTCAAAGAATAAAGAAAATGAAAAAGATTCATTAGAATTATCTACACAAGCTCAAGAACAATTAGAAAATAGTAATGAAGAAGAGCAAGCAACAAATACCCTGCTCGATGAAAATGACGATGAACCTGGTTTAAATATTGATATTAAAATTTAATAATGATGACGGATTATCAAATAGATACATCAAAAAATTTACAAGATTTACTAAAAAGATTAACGCCTATGTCTAAAGTAAAGGGACGGATTTTAGATAAATTAGATGAAGAAAAATATATATTAAGAATATATGGCTATAATATTATTACCGAATCAAAAAAAAATCTTAATATTGGAGATGAATTAAACTTTGAAATTAAAAATAATAATAACCATTTAACTATCAAACTTATTGAAAATAAATCAACGATTAAAACACCAGGAATAAATATTATTGTCTAATATGGATAATTTAGAACAACTAAAAAATATTTCAGAACTAAGTATAGATTTACAAAAAGATAGATTACGGTCATTAGGAGAACTTAGTGCAAGTATTCTTCATGAAATAAATCAACCTTTGACAGGAATTAGAATGTCGTCTGAATTATCAATTCGATTATTAGACCCTAATAAAAAAACCAATCTTGAACATTTAAATAAAAATTTAAATGAAATATTAACCTTAACACAAAAGGTAGAAGAAATTATTAATCGAATGCAAACCTTTGCACGAAATAGCCATCAAGATGATTTTGCTCATGTGGATTTGAATAAATCTATTGACAATGCAGTTACGCTTCTCACTCATCAATTTTCTAACGAAAAAATTTCAATCTTTACTAATTTGAATGAAATTCCATTAATTAAAGGTCATGAGATATGGCTTGACCAAATTTTTGTAAACTTACTTACAAATGCAAAATATGCATTAATAAATAATAATTCTGAATGTAAAAAAGAAATTTTGATTTCTTCAGAATATTGTAATATTGATAAAAAAGTTCATGTAATTGTTAAAGATAATGCAGGAAGTATAGAAAAAGAAATACAAGAAAAAATATTCGAACCTTTTTTCACAACAAAGGAAATGGCAGGAAATGGCTTAGGATTATCAATTATTAGATTAATTATCAATTCACTAAAAGGAACAATTGATTTAGATGTTGATGAAGGCAAACACAGCTCCTTTAAAATTTCTTTACCAATTGCCTCATGATTAATATAAATAAACTTCACGAAATAGGCTTATTATTAAAAAAGCAAATAGATGATTCCATTATTTTTGAATCAATTTTTGAAGTAGTTTTTGAAGCCATACCATTTGATTATGGGTCCTTATTTCTTAATTCCACGGAAAAAAATCAATTAATACCCATATATTCTAAAAATAAAATCATTGTAGATTTAGCATCAGATTTTAATATTGGTAAAGGACAGGGAATTGCAGGATGGGTTTCTGACAATGCAGACCCAATAATTTTTTCACAATTTACAAATAATAATCCTCAACGAAAATTTAATTCATTTGTTTCCATTCCATTAGTAGTCGATGAAAAACTAATTGGTGTTTTAAACTTAGGACAAAATGAATCTGGATATTTCACAAATAATGATAAAAATGAATTTATTTTATTAGGTGGTCAAGTAGCAATAATTATTGATAAATTTAACTTAAAAAAAGAACTAAACCAACAAAAGCAATTATTAGAAAATACCATTGAAAAATTAAAATCCACTGAAGAAAGACTTATTATTAAAGAAAAATTTGCAATAATGGGTGAAAATGTGGAAAAATTAAATAAAGAAATTAATAATCCGCTTTCAATAATTATGGGGTTTTCAGAATTATTAGTCCAAAAATGCAATAATAATTCAATTAATAATGAACTTTTAGCCGAAAAATTAAATATTATTTTAGATTCTGCACGAAAAATAAATACCATTCTTCATCAAGATCATTAATAGAATAAATGTCTAATATTATTCGTAAAGTCAATTTAAAAAAAGATTTAAAACATATTCAACGCATTTGGCATGAAGTTGGGTGGGTGGGACATGATGAATTTAAATATTTAGATGATTGGGTGAAAAACTCAAATGGTTTAGTTGCTGAGGTTAATGGCCAAGCTGAATGTTATGTTTCTAGCCTGTTAGGTGATTTTAAATACCAACAACAAGCCATACCCTTTTCAGGAATTACAGCAGTAACAACAAGCTTTATTGCACGAAAACAAGGGTTAGCAGGTAAGATGACTGCTTTACAAATTGCCAATGATGCACTTTCTGGGGCTATAATAAGCGGTCTTTCAATGTTTGAACAAGGATTTTATAATCAATTAGGTTATGGAAATGGAACTTATGAATATTTAATTGAATTTTCTCCATCTACATTAGCAATAAACCAACCATTTCGAATTCCTGAACGGTTAACAAAAAAGCACTATAAAGAAATTCATGAATCAAGATTGCACCGATTACGAAAACATGGTTCCTGTGTGCTCCCTATTTCAAATACAAAATTTGAAGTTTCTTGTGGTTCTAAAAAATTTGGATTGGGTTATCGAGATGAAAATAATAATTTGACTCATCATATTTGGCTGAATGGACTTGGGTCTGAAGATGGTCCATTATATGTTAAGTGGCTTAATTATCAAAACTACAATCAATTTATTGAACTAATGGCATTAATAAAAAGTCTAGGAGACCAAATTAAATTAATTAGCATGATTGAACCTCCGGACATCTTCATCCAAGATATTTTAAAAAAACCTTTTTTTCATAGATATTTATCTAAAAATTCTAAACTTATGAATCAAAATAAATCATTTTCTTTTTCCCAGTTTAGAATATTAGATTTGTTTAGATGTATTGAAATTACTACTTTAGAAATAAAAGAATTTTCCTTTAATTTAAAATTATCAGACCCAATAGAATCCTATCTTGACAGCTCAAGTGAATGGCAAGGAATTTCAGGTGAATATATTATTACACTTGGTCAAAATTCATTTTGTGAAATTGGAAAAAACAAAAAATTAGATACTTTACACACTACAGTAAATGGATTTACTCGAATGTGGGCTGGGGTTTTACCTGCGAGTTCACTAATTATTTCAGAAGACTTTTCGGCGAATGAAAATCTAATTCAAAAATTAGATTATGCTTTCGCTTCTTTACCAAAACCTCATCCAGATTGGGATTTTTAATGAAATATTTTTATATTACAATATTTACTATAATAAGTTTTATATTTTCTCAAGACTGTAATGATGATTCTGGTTGGTGTTATGAATCTACTATTAATCAAGCATTTTATATAATTGAAGGAGTATTTATTAATGAAACTGAAATTATAAAAGGCACCTTAGAACCTGATGGAACAGTATCATGTCCAAACGAGAATTGTGATATTGTAGGAGCATTTAATGGTGATGTTTGCGTGGGGTGGTCAATTTATTATATAAATGATATGGATAATAAATTCACTTTAAATGTAAATGGCTATGATGGGTTTGAATATTCAGAAGGCTATTTATTACCTGGACAAGTACCTAATTTTAAAATTTATAATATGAGTACAAATAATATAATTGATGCAACTTGGACAGAATGTTTTAGTATTATGTCTGGTGAAGAATCCGAATGTCAATACACAAATTTTGGAGGATTTATTGTAGGTGAATTAAATGGAGACGATAGTTCAGAATCAACTTCTGAATTTATTGAACCTTTTCAATTTTCTATTGAAAAAGTATATCCTAACCCATTTAATCCGATTACTCAAATAGATTATACAATAAGTATTTCAGAGCCGATTTCTATTTTAATTTTTGATTTAAATGGTAACAAAATAGAATCCCATATTCTTGGAATTAAAAATACGGGTAGGCATTCTTGGGTTTGGGATGCGTCTAATTATCCTTCAAGTGAATATATTATTCAAATAAATACTCCCACGCATTCACTAAATCAAAAAGTAATTCTTATAAAATAAGTTTATAAGTCTCTAATAACTTCTCTAATTGCCTCTGCAATATTATCAATTTGCCACGCATCAATTGTTAAAGCTGGAGCTAAACGAACGGTTGAATGGTGTGTTTCTTTTGCATATACACCATTGTTCATCAAATTAACAGAAACGGTATGACCATCTAAAAGAGGTTCATCATGCATTTCAAATGCAGTTAATAGTCCTTTTCCTCTAATTTCTTTAATTTTATCTGGAAATTCATTCATAATATCTTCAAAATGATTCATTAATTGGGCACCTCTAACTCGTGCTTTTTCAGCAAGTTTTTCATCAACTAATACCTTTATTGCATATATTGATGCAACAGCTCCTAAAGGATATCCCCCAAAAGTTGATCCTTCAGAACCTGGAGTTAAGGTGCCAATAACTTCATCACTACCCGCAACAAAAGATACGGGTAATATTCCACCTCCTGCAGCCTTACCACATCCCATAATATCGGGTTTAACACCAAATAATTGATGAGCAAAATTAGCACCTGTCCTTCCAAATCCTGTTTGTACTTCATCCATTGCCAATAAAATATTATGCTCCTTACAAAGCGTTGAAACTTTTTGCCAATAATCATCATCAGGTACAATTACTCCAGCCTCTCCTTGAATAGGTTCAACAAGATAAGATGCAATTCTATCACCTTTTTCTTCAAATAATGATTTTAAAGCTTCATAATCATTAAATGGTACAAGTTCTATACCGGGCACAAATGGGCCAAAGTCTGTTCGAGAATCAGGGTCATCAGAGAGTGAAATTGCTGTCATTGTTCGGCCATGGAAATTCCCTTTTGCTCCAACAATTATCGCTTCACCTTGAGGAATTCCTTTTTTCTGATACCCCCACCGTCTTGATAATTTAAATAATAATTCTGGAGCTTCAACGCCCGCCACTTTTGGAACGACTCTATCCATTTCTGTAATTCCAGTTACGGCAAGTAATAATCCACTCATATATTTATGACGAATTGATCGCGGAACGGTTGGTAGTTTTTCTTCTGTTAAATGTTTTACAACGGCATCTACAATTGTTTGATTTAATTGACCTTGATTGACAGCAGAATAACAACAAAGCCCGTCTAAGACTTCTTCTTCAATATATGCCTTTATATTATCAGGGTCTGGTTTTCTACAGATTAATGTAGAGGAATCTTGAACATGAGATACAACAACATTTTCTAATGGACTATAATTTCGTCCACCATTTTCTAATTCTATTTTTTCATGATCAGCAGGTGAAAGGTCTCCAATTCGTGTTCCATTAATTGTTAATTCATCTCCAAATCCAGTGATTTTTAAGTTTGACATATAAATTTCTCCAAAAGATTAAAAGGGGTTAAAATACGGTTATGAAATTTACATTTATTAACAGATTTGTAATTAGTAAAATCCATAAAATAACTTTTAAATTTTGATACTTGGATAATAAACGAAAGGAATCATTTCATGTCTGATTGGGCTGTAATTTTAGGAGCATCAAGTGGTATTGGTGCGTCATGTGCAAGAAAGCTTGCAGAAAAAGGAATTAATATTTTTGGTGTTTATTTAAGAAGACCCAAAGACCAAATTGCAACACTTACAAATGAATTAGAATCGTTTGGGGTAAAAGTAATATTTAAAAAAATGAGTGCAACAAATGCAGAAAAAAGATTAGAAGCAATTGAAGAATTAAAATCACTTGGGAATATTAGAGTAAAAGTATTTGTTCATTCATTGGCTTTTGGAGCGTTAAAACCATTTATTGATGAAGATCCTAAAAATATGATTTCTCAAAAACAAATTGAAATGACCCTTGATGTAATGGGTAGCAGTCTTATTTATTGGGCACAAGATTTAGTTAAATCGAAGCTATTAAAAAAAGGGAGTCAAATTTTTGGTATGACAAGTTCTGGTAGCCAACGACAGTGGAAATCTTATGGTGCAGTGTCTATGGCAAAATCTATATTAGAATCTGCCTCTCGCCAATTAGCTTTAGAATTAGCACCTCATGGAATTGCGTCGAATACAATTATGGCTGGGGTAACTGACACTCCTGCATTACGAAAGATTCCTGGAAATGATAGAATGATTGAACATGCAACAACTGTCAATCCACACGGAAGATTAACGGTACCTGAAGATATCGGAAATGCCGTGACACTAATTGGTTTAAGTGAATCATCATGGATTACTGGAAATACAATTCGGGCAGATGGTGGCGAAGATATTACAGGTTAATTTCTAATTCTTAAATAGGGTTGTATTTTTACTTCAATACATTTTTTTCCGTGGGTATCAATTCCATCTATAGTATGCCATTCTTGATATTTTCCATCCCGCTTTAAAATATTAAAGAAATTTTCAATTTCATCTTTCATAACTTTAAAATGAAATGTTAAATCTGTTTTTGCTTCACGGATATATTTTACCGTTGTGGATTTTGTAAAAAAGTCTGTTTTTATTCCATTCCGTAATGCTGACTGTTTAAGAATTATAGGAAAAAAACCATCAGCCGCACTAAAAATTGCTCCTCCCCATAACGCTTTATTTGGATTACGATTCCAAATTGAATGAATTAATCTAATTTTTATTTCTGTAAAATCATCAGATATCTCTTCAATTTTTACACGATTAAAAATAAATGGCATCCACAAATTTAACATAATCTTTAATTCACTTGGTTTTAAATCTGGTGAATGATACCGTTTTATAAAATATTTTGCTGGATTAAAAATCATTTATCAATTATATATTTTCTTTTAGTTTTACTGTAACTAATATTATTAAGAATATAGAACTACTAATTATAATTTAAATTGTGAATGAAAATTAAAAATTAATATATTTAGTAATGAGTTTAGCTATACAAAATATCCATTATAATACGGTTTCTCAGGGGAAACCCAAATTTACTGAATTCAATAATTTACAAACCACTATGGTTTACACACATGTAATGAACAAAGGGCCAATGGGAGTTAAAAGTCCGGGAGATACATTGTGAGAAAAATTTCAAATATGGTTATACGGCTGTTTTTGCAGTATAACAATATTGAAAAAGAGGGTAATTATTGGGATAACTACCGTAATTACTATATGTTAGAAGAAAATAACAGAATATGTATATACGGCGGTTTGAGTGCGATATACACTTTTGGCTAAGTCGTATATACATGGTTA
>JACKQG010000742.1_pt1 | contig 46471 bp, 28 predicted proteins | sample 8237621 | NCBI WGS metagenome assembly JACKQG01 (sample SAMN15677084, study PRJNA649215) | marine metagenome | biome: marine; feature: Black Sea; material: saline water; isolation source: suspended particulate matter (SPM) from the Black Sea western gyre | collected 2013-06-09/2013-06-10 | depth... | reverse complement strand
TTTTCTCGGTCGTCCGAAACACCGAATGCACCTACCCATTTCCCGGATGAACCCGATATTCGACATTCCTTGTTGGATATTCGATATTTCTTTCCATCATCTATACCTCGAAAAATCGAGCATTTTTCAGTCAAAAACGCTAAATAACTAAGAAAAACCGCAAAAAAACGACAAAATCAACCACATTCTTGCCACGTTTTGAATTCTTAACTTTTCCCTTTTAACTTTTCACTTTACACTTTTAACTTTGAACTTTCCCCGTTTTCGTTCAAAAACGCTCACTGTTAAAAACAAAAATCTAAATTTTCATAATTTTCTATCTCCTTCCAATATAACGAGTTACAAGAATCCAGCATCGAAAATCGAGACTTTTTTCAGCTCAAAAGTGTCCATTGCTCTAATTATAGAAGCAGGCTTTTTTTCGCCTGCCCCCACATTTAGAATGCCGCCTGCCCCCTTATTTAGAGTGCTTTGCACTCTAAGCGGGTGTATTCTGTGGGGGCCTGCCCTGCCTGTCCTCCATAGCCAAAGGCGAAGGAGGAAGCTTGTCCTCGAATGTCGTAATCGGGTATCCATAATTAACTATAATGAACAATTATGAGCATCAATTATCCAACTTTAGCTAACTTTAGGCACTTTAGTCACTTTAGGCACTCTTTCAATTATAACATATTTCCAGACACACCTTTTTATGCAAAACAAACCCAATTTCAGAAATGGCAAAATGAATATAAGTACTTATGTATCAATGATATATGTAATTTTAGACGCTGGCTCAGGCCAAAAAACAAAGCCAATTCAAACCCAATTAAAGCCAAAACAAACCCAATTCAAACCCAATTTGTCGAAAGGGCAAAATTGATGCAAAGTGTGTATTTACAAAAGATTATGAAGAAAAATGCGGATATGGCCAGAAAAAAACAAACCCAAAACAAAGCCAATACAAAGCCAATTTCAAGAGACCTATTGCTTCTTAATCCTGGCGCCTCGATAGAGAATCACAGCTCCCGGCGTATGTTGTTGAAAAGCAATACCCCCTTTATACGGCGGTTTAAGCTTATTGGTTTGACAGACTCTTTCGCCATTAACGATTACCATAGCTTTTGGTCCATTATTAAAGATTTGGAGCAGAAACCATTCCTCATCATAACTAACGACCCGCTTCGCAGAAGCTATACCATAGATACTACCTGTAGGATTCGTACTGTCTGGAGAATTAAAGCATTGTACCTCGACGCCGCTTTTCCCATAATTAAAGAGCACGCCGCCATTTCCATTGACGATAGTCTTAACCCATGCCTGAAGTTCGAACGGCCCCTCAAATTCTTCCTTAGTGATCGCCGTACCGTCTTTACCCTTGCCGGTGAGGATATCGTTTTGGATCTGCCAATCCGCCTCTCCTTGCGTGCGGAATCTGTCCATACCGGATGTGAACAGATTAATCCATTTCTCCCTACCCGGAAGTGGCCGGATTTGAATATTTCTGAAAGATGCTTTGCAGCCAATGTTCTGAATACCCATAAAACCTTTGCGCATTCTATATCTGAACGCATCGTCGGCTTCCATATCGATATCATGGATGACTGTCTCGTTGAGCGAAATGCGCAGCCGCGGCCAATCACATACCACTTCACATCGATTCCATTTGCCCGAAGGCAAATTCGCGATACTGCGTGGTGCCACCGCATCGTAAATGGCTCCTGGAGACCTGGTTCCATATTCTTTCTGATCATGCCGCAGATGGAGTTTAAATCCGATTTTAGATCCCGGCCCATAAAGCGGACAGTGAATCAAAATACCGCCTTCGTACCATCCATCCGTTCGGTACTCGAAACGGAGGACAAAGTTCTCGTATTCTTTCTCGGTGCGAAGCCATGAAGGGTAGGGTCCGGCTCCGGTTGAATAAATGGAGTTTTCCTTAACAGTAAATGCGAGTGGCGTTCCCACAGGAACCCAGCCACTAAGATCTTTACCGTTGAACAATGTAACATAATTTTCTTCTGCTGAGGCTGATTCGCCAACCGAAGCACATAGGATTACGGATAAAGCAATTATGAAAGTTAAGGGTATGAATTTACGAATCATCAGCTTCTCCTTATTTCTCTTGGAATCAAACTTGTTAATGAGCGATGGGAAAACTATAGTGTATTACTTAGCCTTGTGGTCATTCAGCCTCTCTCCCATCACACGCCCCATTTTGAACTTTACTTTCCGTTTTGCCGAGACATGGACTTTCTCCAGAGTTTTGGGGTTCTGTGCAGTTCTTGCAGCTCGTTCTTTGACTTCGAAGACTCCAAAATCGCGAAACTCCAGGCGGTTGTTCTTGCCAAGCTCCGCTGCTATCTCATCGAGGAATTGCTGCACTATTTCCTTGCAGGTAATATTCTTACATCGAGTCTTCTTTGTGATTCGGTCAATAAGTTCTTTTTTTGTTATTGTCGCCATTAGCTAATCCCCAAAACCAGATTGTGTTAGATTACAGAGGACAGTATAAGTGAAGTATTGCATTCAATCAAACAGAATATCTGGCCGTATCCTTTTCATTATTCTGTTGAGAATCTGGTTGAAGAATATCATCTTGACTTTCTTGTTCCGAGCGGAGAAACTCTTCAGCTTCGCTGCCGCCGATCTCTTTTATAAGGTTGTAAATACATGTCGTAAAATCCCCAAATTCATTACAGGATTTATACGGATAGGCTCTTATGAGATGTTTAACTGCCGGCTCGCCAATTTTGAACAAAGCTTTGTTTGCTCTTTCAAAAAGCCCGCTATAGCCCGGAAACAGGCAGTTGATGATATATCTGATATCTCTGGGGCGTTTTCTGTCATTGCCCATTATCCTGTCAATTCTTCTTATCTTAATGGCCATCCAGCGGGAAGGAAAAACTACCCTGAACAGGAATTCCGGTATAGGAATGACAATAAGCAGCCCTACACAAACAAAAACAATAATGCATATGGCTTCGAGGATTATGAGAAACACCTGACCTGTCTTTCTCAAGGCGGCATATTTTTCACTTATTGCAGCAAGAGCATTAAGGCGGTTTATGGAACCTTGCTCAAAACCGAGTACCTCGTCGGAAGTGTTTTGGATGATCTCCAATATCTGCTGGTTTTCAAGGGAAGGTTTCAACTGCAACATTTTCACTATCAGGCCGGATACCTTCGGAGCGGCAAAAGATGTTCCATTAAGCTTCACAGCGCGGGTATGAGTTTCTATGCCGGTCTCTGAAGGAAGGGAAAGCGTTTGCGTGGTTTGGTAGGTTCCATCGGCAAATATATCTATATCGCCATAATTAGAGTAGCTCTGGCGAACTGAGCCACCAGAGGCCCCTACACAAATGACCCCATCCAGGGCAGCCGGATAAATGGAATCCTTTACACCGTCATTGCCTGCGGCTGCCACTACGATAGCGCCCAGCTCAAGAATGTCTTTGATGAGCTTTCTCTCAAGAGCTTTAGGAGAATACGACCCGAGACTTATGTTTATTACTACCCGGTCGCGTGGATTATCCCGGAGATAATTCCTTATGAGAGTAAGAGCATTGAGATAGCTTTCTCCGTCAATATTGCCTTGTGTATCGTCCACACTGTAAAAATCAAGTTTGTCAGGTTCGCCATATCTTCTCAATATGCTGCGCACTACTTGACCGTGAGTCAGGTCTTCAAAGAGGTTCAGGATATTCCGTTCTTTCTCCATCATACTGGAAGCTGAATCGATGACGAATGCTATAATTTTCGGCTCCCTCCTGTCTTTTAAGAATTGAGCAGGATCGAGGAACACAAGGCAAATCGTCGCCATAAGAATGAATACAAGCAATCTTCGATATTTGCGTTTGTGAAAAGGCTTCATTTTCGTTAGTTCAAGAAATCGGTTGTGGCATTTATTATTTTACACTTTCGCATAATCTTTTGCGACTGTAATCGGTCTAAAACTCTGAGTGGTTTTCTGCTCTCGGTTGACCACCATTAGCCGTGTACGCAGCAGTAAGCTCTTGTTCTCCTGTTTGCTAATTTCTTTCCATCTTAACATTCTACACTCAATGTGTGTTAGATATTTTTGATTATTAAGCTCTGTTTGAGAGTATATCCTAGTATTGGTAATGTGTTGCCGATCATTGCAGGAGAGATTATAATCACCCATCTCTATTGGGAATATTAGAGACACGGAATCGTTCGTGAATCTGTTAGATGGAACATTGCACGGAAATAAATAGAAAGGAACTGGACATGTTCCTGGTGAGATTACGGAATAAATCTTTACTATACTTCCTGGTGTTGGTATTTGCGAGCAGTGGTTGTTTGAGCACACAGCAGGACCGTAATGTTATCCGTCCTGCCAAATTATTACCTCAAACAATACCCTGGGACTTAACCGATTTGAGTCAGCCGCCTCATTTTGGCTGGCTTGCTCGCGAAGGAAATGTGTGGTCACTTTATTATCAAGGCAGACCCTATCAAGGAAAGGCAACTCGTATTTTTGCCTATTACGCTGCTCCAACTACCTTGACCGGTCAATCTGTGAAAGACCACAGCTTACCGGCCGTTGTGCTCGTGCATGGCGGGGGCGGGACAGCCTTCAGGGAATGGGCGGAACTATGGGCCAGGCGTGGGTATGCAGCTATTGCCATGGATCTTGCCGGTTGTGGTCTGGAGCGTCAACGACTTCCGGATGGCGGACCCGGCCAAAGTGATAATGAGAAGTTTGGTGCTATTGACCAACCAGCAGAAAATCAGTGGACCTATCATGCTGTCGCAAATGCTATCCTGGCCCATTCACTGATACGCAGCTTCCAAGAAGTGGATGCAAGTCGCACGGCTGTTACGGGAATCAGCTGGGGTGGGTACCTGACATGTATCGTGGCTGGACTTGATAATCGCTTTAACGCGGCCGTGCCTGTTTACGGCTGCGGATTTTTACATGAAAACAGTGTATGGCTGAATCAATTTGCACAAATGACACAACAGCAGAAAAGTAAATGGATTAGTTTATGGGATCCATCCATGTATGTCGGATCAGCAACAATGCCGGTTTTTTTCATTAATGGTACTAATGATTTCGCTTATCCTCTCGACAGTTACTCCAGGACCTATGGACTTGTTAAGAGCAAACGCAACTTCCGAATTACTGTTAATATGCCTCACGGTCATCAGCAGGGCTGGGAACCGGAAGAAATTGGACTTTTTGTAGATCAATATTTGAAGGATGGTACGCCGCTGCCGATTGTCATGAAGCCGGAGATAACCGAAAGGCAAGTCCGTGCCAAGGTTAAGAGCAAAACAAACCTTACTTCCGCTAATCTCCACTATACTACGGGAACTGTGCCAATCAACAAACTCGACTGGAAGAGTATGTCTGCACACATTGAAGGCAAGAGTATTATCTCGCCTGCGCCGCCGGATGAAGCGACAATCTGGTTTCTTACCGTCAGCGATAGTCGCCGAACTGTCGTATCAAGTGAGCTGGTTTTCTCGGCCAAATAGAAATTCGGCTACACTTTTTCAGAAGTTGATTACATCACAGACCTGGCTTGCTATTGTGTTCCAGGAGAGTTATACTGCACAGGAAAAGGCCGGATATGACGGATTTGGCTGTTTGATATGGAGTCTGCTATGAAGAAAAGAGTGAGTAAGTTCTCAGTTGTTATGCTGATGGTGTTGCTTGGCAACGTTCCTATGCATGGCGGAGAAGATAAGAATCCATTTGCCGGAGAGTCACTGCCAAATGGATGGACATGGAAGCGGGCGAATCCTGAAGCATGGCGACTGCGAAACCAAGGGCTTGAGATTAAAATCGAACCCGGAAATATGTGGGGCGGGAAGAATGATGCCAAGAACGTGCTGTTAATCCCCATTGCCGAAGATCTGCAGGAATCCGGTACGGATGTCCGGGTGACGTTAGCGAATTCGCCCACGCGGCGGTGGGAACAGGTTGATCTTGTGTGGTACTACCGAGACAGCCACATGGTAAAGATCGGATTGGAACTCGAGCACGGGAAAAACTCGGTTGTAATGGGACGCGAAGAGGACGATCGAACTCGCACGATTAAGATAATTCCTATAGAAAGAGATGAGGTCACGGTTCGGCTAAAGGTTACGGGAGGGCAGGTGCGAGGATACTACCGTCTCGCTGCCGAGGACAAATGGACCGACGTTGGGGTCTGCACGGAACCGAGGCCGGCCGAAAGTAGCGACAAGCCCCTTGTGAGCATCCAGTGCTATCAGGGAGATCCTCAGAATCCGCACTGGGCGCGGATTACAGGACTTAAGATTAATTCCATCATTGAGACCAAGGCAGAACGAAATTATTCCTTCGATGGCAAGATATCCCGCACCGTGCTCGAGAATTACCTTTCGCGAGCGATTACTTTTGCGGAGCTGCTCAACGGCGAGCGCGTCGAGAAACAGTTGCAAGGCAATACCGACGACAATATCCGAATGCTCGTAGATGTCGGCGCTAAGTTCGCCGGCCGAGCTATCTACATGTGGGGAGGTGAGAGCCGCCTCGATGGGCTGCTTGAAGAAGCCCGCCCGATTGTAAAAGAAATCCATGCTGCCGACCCCGATATAGTTCTGCAAGCCGCCGCCTTCGAAATAGTAAGCAAGCAGGTCGAAACTCTCAAAGTTCCCAAGTGGGTCTTCGACGAATTTGCCCTTGAATGGGAGAATCGCAACTTTGACTACGAAGCTATGCTGTACCCCGACGGCCACCTCGTAAATCACTGGCGCACCGGCTCATCCGTCCCCGATATGAGCAAGCTCGAGACTCGCATGTGGTTCTTCTATCTTGCCGCACGTTATGTGGATATCGGCGTCGAAGCCATACACTTCGGTCAGGTCGAGATCATGGACGACCGCGACCAAGACCACCATGGCTGGCGCGACATGATGATCCGCGTCCGCCAATACGCCGCCAAACATGCAAGACGCCATTTTCTACTCACTGATGCACACGTCCCCAGCGGCGGTATTGTCCATGACGACAGGCTTTTGTTCGACTTTCACTCCTTTCCACTGCGAATCGATGAGGTCGTCACCGAGCCCCAGAAGGGCGTCTTGAAGGTTGGCTACCTGGATAGCATCTTCACCCGCAGCAAAGGCGGTATAAGCCCGAGTGGCTGGCGATGTGGCAACCTGCCCTACATCGTTGAACTGGACAACTTCGGCTCAAGCGGCAGGCCCGGCCAGAACATTGGAATGCACTACATATGGGGCTACGACGAAATCTGCTGGTTCGCTCATCAGCCTGCCGACTACCGCAACTTCTGGCTCAGATATGCCTGGGAATGGATCCGCCGACACGATCCCAACGGCTACCTCCAAATGCCCGGCAGCAGAACACTGGCCAACCCTGTTGGAAAGAATATCTGGTACTGGGCGAACACCCCTTCCAAAGTCGTCCCAACCGGCTTCGGCCAGGAGGAAACGATAAAAGCAATCTGGGCCGAAGACAAATAGCACATTCTACCAAAAGCCTGTCACTCGTTCCGAGTGAAGCTGTGGTCGTAAATACACATTTGGATGGAATCTATCCGATTAGAATAGGGCTACACTTCAATTTTCACTTTTTTTCCCGATCTGAAAAGCCTTTCCGAGGAACTCGCCGATCGCATGGTACTGTCTGGATTCGGGGCTGAAAACTATCGGTCGAATTCTTTCAACATCCACCTTACCTTCGTCGGTTAACAAGCTTTCTTCAATTTTCACATCCAATATCTCACCTATGAAATGCGTATGCAGGCCTATCTCATGATGATGAATCAACTTGCATTCCAAGACCATGGGAAACTCTCCCACATAAGGTGCATCGACAAGTTCTGATTTCACCGGTGTGAGATTAGTTTCCTTAAATTTATTCACCTCTCGACCAGAGGCAATCCCAAAATAATCTGCTTCCCGGACATATTTTTCAGACGGCACGCTGAGAGTATAAGCCTGTCTTTCCATTATATTGCCGTAGGTATAGGTGGCTTTGCGAAGAGAAATAGTTACACAGGGGGGTTTAGAGCAGCAGATACCTCCCCAGGCAATTGTCATCACATTAGGATTGCCATTCGTATCATACGAACCAACGCACCAAACCGGCGTGGGAAATATCAGGGTTTTGGCACCAAATGATTTTTTCATAACGGCTCTCCTTCTTTAGACAAAACATTATCAGTAAGCCGATGTCGTTTTCGAAATAAACACACCCTGGCGGTAGATTACAGGCTAATGAGCGAACTCCATATTTACAGGAGTGACTACCACGTTTCGGAAGTGTATCTCGCTGCCTTCTGAAGTCAGGCATATCCTGCCGGGATTAAGATCACATCCGGTGGCCCTGTTGACTTCCTCACCGTTGATGATCAGCGTGACTGTATCACCTTTGGCAATGATTTCATAGGTATTCCACTGACCCGGCGACTTCTCAAGGGCCTTGATCTTCTTCAGATTGGTCAGTTTGCCGAATTCCTGGTGATTTGAAGTTTGCATTCTTTCTGCAGGGCCGGACAGTCGGTATCCGGCAAGACCCCAAAAATCACCGGCGCTGCCGGCATTGAGTTGAGCTTCGAGACTCTTGGGCCAGATCCTATGTTCGCCGATCATCCGGATCAGTACTCCGCCGCTGCCCGCCTTCTTTTCGGGAGGCCATCGCCACTGGAGTTTGAGCACGAAGTTATCATAGTCCCGCTTTGTGTACAAATACCCCAATGGCTTACCGCTACAAATGAGCACGCCGTCTTCTACATACCACACATCCTGCACTTTGGCCTCTGGATCTTCCAAGTAGCACTCCCAGGCCTCAAGACTGTCGCTGATAAGTGAAGAGCTTGCCTGATAGCCCTCTTGTGTTGTGCAGCTAATGCCCAAAAAGAAAATTGCAGTGATAATAAGTACTCGTGCCATGTTTCTCATAGTAACTCCAAGGAATATATGATTGTTGAGCTCGTTATTCACAATATAGTATATCCTCCTGAGTTTAAGGTCAAGGCTTTGCTTCGAATCAGTGTGAATATGGCAGGAAGCTAATTGTATCGACCATATAGATTCTGGACAATCCCTTTGAATCTCTGTATAATATTGAAATATTCTTAAGGATCATTAAGCACTGTATTATCTGGAGCATAACAGCGTTAAGAATCTGCTTTGGCTGTTAATGGTATTATGATGAAATACAATATTTTATTTTGTGCCGTAATCCTGACAACACCAGTGACTTTAGCGAATCTCCCCTCGCACGAAACCCTCGACAACGGTGTTTTCAGACAGTCCCTGGAATCTCTACCGAACGAGTTTGACAATATTGAAGAAATCATATTCGTCCAGCGAGGCGGGTATGAAGATCCACACTGGTACGCAAATATTGGCTCCTTCTGTGACAATGAGAATGATCCCGCCTATACTACGGGCGCACAGCTTTGCAAACTAAACTTAAAAACCGGCAAGATTACCATCCTGTTGGAAGCAGTCAAAGGCTGTATCCGCGACCCGAAGGTCCACTACGACGCAAAGAAAATAATTTTTGCCTGGCGAAAAGAGAATTTGCAGAATTACAATCTCTATGAGATTAACGTCGATGGTACCAACGTCCGCCAAGTTACTTCAGGGCCTTTCGATGATTACGAACCCGAGTACCTCCCTGACGGCGGCATCGTTTTCATCTCTACCCGTGCCCGGCGATGGGTCGGATGCTGGATGACCCAGGTCGGCACGATCCACCGCTGCGACGGGGACGGCAGGAATATTGAAATGCTCTCATGCAATATCGAACACGACAACACACCTTCTGTGCTGCCCAATGGACAGATTCTCTATATGCGATGGGAATACGTCGACCGCTCCCAGGTAGAGTTCCACCATCTCTGGACGATGAATCCGGACGGCACAAATCAGGAGATATACTACGGCAATGAAGTTTCATGGGGAGTTTTCCTTTCCTGCCAGCCAATCCCGAACGATGAGCGCGTTATGGGAATCTACTCACCCGGCCACGGACACCGCGACCAATACGGCTGGCTTTCCTTCTTCTCCAGAAAATATGGTCCCGATGATCCTCGTGGACTTGAACATATCCAGTTCCCATGGGGCAAAGGATACCTCGCCGATCCCTGGCCGCTTAGCGCGAAAACAATACTCGCTGCCGAACTGGGCAAATCCCGGCTTGTTTTCGTTACAAAGAACAAAGACGACGACAAATACACGCCGCATGCAATCTACGAAATTAAGAATAACAAAAATAAATGGATTACTCAGTCGCCCCGTCCCATCATAAAACGCCCGCGTGAAAGAATCATCGCAAAACGTTCCGATTCGGGAAGCCCCACAGGAACGCACATAATGGTTGATATTTATAATTCGCAGAACTTAAAAGGAATCAAACGCGGGGAGATAAAAAAGCTGCTCATTATCGAAACCCTTCCCAAAGCTGTCAACTTTTCCGGCGGGCCGGATACGCTAAGCTGGCTCGGTTCATTCAATCTCGAACGAATTCTTGGCACGGTCCCTGTCGAATCCGATGGCTCAGCGTACTTTGAACTGCCCGCAAACCGCCCCGTTTTTTACGTCGCACTTGACGAGAATGATCTTTCTTGCAGACGAATGCAGAGCTTCACATGCGTAAGGCCCGGCGAAACAACATCCTGCATCGGATGTCACAACTTACGGAGCCATTCAAATGCAAACATTGGCAACGCACGCAGAATTAAGGCGGTCCAACGACCTCCTTCGAAAATCAAAAAAATCGAAGGTATAGCGGCTGTGCCGGACTTCGCACGAGATGTCCAGCCGGTCCTCGACAAATATTGCATCGGATGCCATAACACTGAAAAACGAGAGGGACGCCTCTGTCTCGAAGGTGATATGGGAGCCACATATTCAATAAGTTACTATTCACTTGCCATGAGAAGCCAAATTGGCGACGGTCGTAACGGACTCGGCAACCAACCTCCGCGATCACTCGGCTCAAGCGCATCACCTTTGCTTCGTAAGCTCGAAGGAGGCCATTACGACGTAAAGGCTTCACGCCAAGACTGGCTGAAAGTCTGGGCATGGACCGAGGCCGCCGCACCATTTTGTGGAACTTATGGAGGTCTTAGAAATCAAAAACAGCAAAATACAAAAGTAGGCGTTTTCGCAAGTCAGGTTGGCGGCGTTCTTCAAAAACGCTGCTACTCATGCCACAATCCCAACGGAAAAGGGCCGCAGAATTCTCTTGTCGACCACTTTGATTGGTGGGAACAACGAAGAAAGTTCATAAGTCGTCCCACCGGCCGGCATGAACGCCTTGTCTTAAAGGATGACCCGGCATGCTATTTTTCCTGGAATGTATTGATAAACGCAACACGTCCCGAAAAATCCGCAGTCCTCCTTGCACCTCTCGGAAAAGAAGCAGGGGGGTGGGGGATATGTCCTGATATCTTCAAGTCCAAGGACGATCCCGACTATGAAATAATGTCGAGCGCCGCGGCAAACTGGCAAGCAGAATGGCAAAAATCCTGTGCTTTCGGTTCACCGACTTTCCAGGTCAACCACCAGTACATACGTGAAATGGTGCGTTTTGGAATTCTGCCAGAAAACACTCATGCAAAGGACGTAGATCCATACGAAACTGATCGGCGATACTGGGAAATGTTTCATTATAAACCTGAAATATATAAAGCCCAGATTAGTCGTACAACCGGCCCGAGTGACAAGAAACAGCCGTCGGCTATGTAGATTGTCGGGTTGGTTTATGCCTCTTCGATCATCTTATAGCCGAGTGCGTCGGCGAGGGCGAAGACTGGCTCTTTAAGGTCGCCATAATAGGTTACCCGGTGCCAGCCCCATTGGTCCCACATAGTAAAGAGCTTCTCTATGTCACCGACCGGTTCGGCGGCCAGTTTTGTTCGGCAGGCCCGATCGTCGGGGTCATTAGCCACCGCTTTGCCCTGATGGAAGAGAACTTCTTTTCGGTCATGTGAGAACTCGACAGTAGTGGTCATATAACCCAGCGGCATGATAGAACGAACGGATGCACCCTGTCTGTCCTCAGAGTGGGTAAGAATCTGGAATGGATTCGCCTGGCCCTTCGGTCCGAAAGCCCTGTTCGATGCCACACAATGGGCATAGATAATCTGCCGCTTCGAGGAATCAATGACAGGGTCGGAAATGTAACCGGGACGGCCCCGGGTCAAGGCCGTCATTGCAACCATCGTCGCAGTGGACCTTAAGTCGCATTCGCAGGCTCCAACCAATCCCTCGTTGTTCAGTTCGTGGAAGCCAAGGCAGGGGTATGCATGGATATGTCCACCATAAAAACCGCCAAGGCAGTTGATTGCTATTGCGTTTGCCTGATGTTTCTTCAAAACATTCTTCATACCCAAATACATTTCCGCTGAGGTCTGGAGGGTATCACGCTTGACACGAGTAACCTGTAAGGCAGTATTTTCCCAACGGTTTACAATTTCTCTTGCCTGATTTTTGTCTGCGGCCTTCCAGGCATCATTAACTTCTTCAAACGGAACTTTCACAACCGGGATGCCCATGATAGATTCGGCCGGCCCGGACTCCTGATTGCGAACGGAAAGGATTTTCGATTCCTTCATTTGGCGAAGACATTCCTGCGGTGAGATGGTCTTGAGATTATCCGGTGTACAGGCCATGCTTCCAGCCATTGGAGTTCGAGATACCCTGACGCGCTGCGTCGCCGCTACGAAGTCAGAGACAGAGCCACCTTTTTTGACCAATTCAAAGCACTTAACCGCTTCAACCAAATCTTCAATTTGCGAAGATGCTACAAAGCCCACATTCTGTGCCTGGTTTCTCAGGAAACCCGCGGTGTAAACCAGGAAACCGCCACTGCCGCCATATTGAAAATCAGCATAGAGCACTGGTTTGCCTGAAGTTGCAATTGTCTGGACTACCCGGTTCCAACAGTTCATCTGGTAAACAAGATAGCCGTCAATAGCGGCGGATTTGTCCCGTTCAAGGATTTTCTCGGCCTGTTCCGGACCGTTTGCTATCGACGAGATAAAATCGAAGCCCTTGCACTGTTCGGCTAAATCCGCATCAATCCGCTTCATCACCGGACGGAAGTCAAATCCTACATTCGGCCAGTCCGGGCCGGGCTGCTTTGGTGCGTGTAGAGAATAGATGATACGAATACGCAGCTTACTGTCATTTTGAGCCGCATGCAGCCGTTCCGTATTTGCAAGGAGTCCTACTGCTCCGGTGCAGGCGGCACATCCGGCAGCCAGAAATTGACGACGACTCACGCCGCAGCAAGCATATCCGGAAATTGATTTACGCGTCTTCATAATTGACCTCCAGAGTTAGTAGTATTTCGATTTATCTCCTGTTGATTTGCCATCCAAATCTCCTGTAACATATCATGGCGAACTTTCCACATTATAGTAATTGTAGTCAATTAAATACGGTTGTCAATATTTCTTAGTCAGCATAATTCTCAAATATTGTGGAAGGTTACAGATTATTGAACAATTGAAAGAACGTGAATATATTTGTTCTTTCCTGCTGCTGTGGAAACTCTAATGTTGAATTATGCTGGTGTTACTTGTAGAATACGGCCGATGACATGCGAAAACATTGACAGGAGATGTTCTATGACAACTACATCACGTCGAGATTTTCTAAAAACAGCCGCTATGACAGGTATCACCGCAACCATTTCAGGCTGTATATCCGTTTCACACCAAACAAGTTCTTCTGGTACAAGTGATACCAAAAGGCCGAATATAATCTATATTCTTGCCGACGATCTGGGCTATGGTGACCTGGGATGCTTCGGCCAGAAAGATATCCGCACACCTAATCTCGATCGTATGGCACATGAAGGCATGCGTTTTACCCAGCACTATTCGGGAAGTACCGTGTGCGCACCCAGCCGCTCTTGTCTTATGACCGGTCTGCATACCGGGCATACGCCCATTCGCGGCAACAAGGAATATTACCCGGAAGGCCAGCATCCTTTGCCCGCTAAAGCCGTGACAATAGCTGAGATATTGAAGAAGTCGGGCTATACCACCGGCGCATTTGGCAAATGGGGTTTGGGATACCCCGGTTCAGATGGCGACCCAAATAACCAGGGCTTCGACGAGTTTTACGGCTACAATTGCCAGCGGTTTGCTCATAACTACTACCCTTACTTTCTATGGCACAACTATAAGAAAGTAATATTGTCTGGTAATGAAGGGAAGAAAACGGAACAGTATGCACCTGATCTGATTCAGGAACAGACTCTGAAGTTTATCGAGACAAACAAAGACAATCCGTTTTTTCTGTATGTACCTAACGTGATTCCACACGCGGAATTGCTGGTTCCTGATGATGAAATTGTCAGAAGCTATAGGGGCAAATTCCCGGAAAAGCCCTACGAAGGTATCGATGACGGGCCTAATTATAAGATAGGAGGATACGGTTCGGCCAAAACGCCGCGTGCCAATTTTGCAGCAATGATAACGCGTCTGGATAGACAAGTAGGCGAGATACTCGATAAACTCCGCGAAACCGGATTGGATAAAAAAACACTTGTGATTTTCACAAGCGATAACGGGCCTCATGCCGAAGGCGGGGCGAATCCTGATTACTTTGACAGCAGCGGGGGGCTTCGCGGTCAGAAGCGGGACCTTTACGAAGGCGGAATAAGAGTGCCCATGATAGCATGGTGGCCGGGTAAAATCATCCCCGGGTCTAATACTGGTCATATCTCCGCCTTCTGGGATGTAATGCCGACTTTTGCTGAACTTGCGGGGGCCGATGTGCCGGAAGATATCGACGGCATATCTTTTCTGCCTACTCTTGTGGGTAAGAAGCATAAACAAAAAGAGCATGATTTTCTATATTGGGAATTTCATGAACAAGGCGGAAAACAAGCTGTTCGCAAAGGTAATTATAAAGCGATTCGTCTTCAGGTCAAGAAAGACCCTAACGGTCCTTTGGAACTCTATAATTTAAAGACGGATCCATACGAAAAGAGTAACATTGCTTCGCAGCAGCCGGATATCGTTCGCCAGATGGAACAGATTATGAGGCAGGCTCGCACAAATTCCGACGTTTTCCTGTTCGGCCAGTCACAGTACCGTGCAGATAGAAAAGACAGCAACAGCTTGTGATTGAGACCATCGAGTGATATCATGACAGACATTGTATGCTTTGAGGAGAAAAAAATATATGAATCGACGTCACTTCCTTACCAGTATCGCCGCGGGCGCAATGGCAGCCACCCTTCCTCGCCCCACAACACGAGCCGCTTTTTCCGAGAAAGATCGTCCCAACATCGTGGTGATTTACGCGGACGATCTTGGTTATGGCGACGTCAGTTGCTACGGTGCAAAAGAAATTAAGACCCCGAACATAGACAAGCTGGCATCTCAAGGCTTGCGTTTTACGAACGCTCATTCGCCCTCGGCCACATGCACGCCTTCGCGTTATGCCATGCTCACCGGCGAATATGCCTGGCGCCGGAAAGGCACGGGCATCGCTCGGGGCGATGCCCGCATGATCATCCAACCCGGGCGGACGACTTTGCCGTTAGTCATGCAAAGGGCCGGCTATAAGACCGGCGCCGTCGGCAAGTGGCACCTTGGGCTTGGGGCACAAGGTCGCGAACTCGACTGGAACGTTGATATTAAGCCCGGCCCACTCGATATCGGCTTCGATTATTGTTTCCTGATTCCTGCCACGGGTGACCGTGTGCCGTGTGTGTATATGGAAAACCGCCGTGTTGTCGGGCTGGATCCGGACGACCCTATCCAGGTAAGCTTCGACAAGCCCATCGGCAACGAGCCGACCGGCAAAGACCATCCTGAACTACTCAAGATGCATCCGAGCCATGGACACAACCAGACGATTGTCAATGGCATTAGCCGGATTGGTTACATGAGTGGAGGAAAAGCTGCACGCTGGGTCGACGAAGATATAGCCGATGTTATCACCGGCAAAGCCAGGTACTTCATCGAGAACAACAAGGACAAGCCATTCTTTCTCTATTTCTCGACACACGATATTCACGTGCCGCGCGTACCTCACTCCCGGTTCGCCGGCAAGAGCGGCCTTGGCCCCCGCGGCGATGTGATTCTGCAACTTGACTGGTGTACCGGCGAAATTATCAAGACTCTGGAACGTTTTAATCTAACTGAGAATACCATGGTAATCTTCACGAGCGACAACGGACCCGTCGTGGATGACGGTTACAAGGACCAGGCTGTGGAGAAGCTAAGCGGGCACAAACCTGCCGGGCCGTTGCGCGGGGGCAAGTACAGTGCATTCGACGCCGGAACGCGCATACCGTTAATTGTACGCTGGCCCGGGCGGGTGAAAGCCGGTCTCTCGAATGCACTCGTTTGTCAAATTGACTTCCTGGCGTCCTTTGCATCTTTAACAAGTCAGAAACTTTCCCGTGACGATGCACCGGATAGTTTTGATGTCCTTTCTGCCCTGCTTGGAAAAACATCCAGGGGCCGTAATCATCTGGTCGAACATGCCGGCGCTCTTTCCCTTATTAAAGGAGACTGGAAGTATATTGAGCCGAGCAGGGGGGCGAGGATCAATCGAAATGTAAACATCGAACTTGGTAATGACCCGAAACCTCAGCTTTACAATTTGAAGAGTGATATCGGTGAAAGACACAACGTGGCCTCAGAACATCCGGAAATTGTTCGTGAACTGGCTGCTCTGCTCAAGAAAATCAAAGACGATGGACATACGCGGCCATACTGACAACCTCAAAAAGCTAAAGATTTTTTATGAACTATTTATATGGAGGTTTACTATGATTATTCAAAATAACTCTAAACGGATATCACTTATACTTTGCATGCTGCTTTTATTATCCGGAGCCGTACAAGCTCGGGAGTATCATGTTTCGACTAAAGGTGATGATAAAAGCAAAGGGACAGCCAAGGCCCCTTTTAAGACAATATCCAGGGCTGCGAATGTTGCACAGCCCGGCGACTTCATTACAGTGCATAAGGGGATCTATCGCGAGCGGATTAATCCGCCGCGAGGCGGCGAGTCTGATAAGAAGCGCATCGTTTATCAGGTCATCCCCGGCGAGAAAGTCGTTATCAAAGGCTCCGAAGTCATCAAAGGCTGGCAAAAGGAACAAAACGATACATGGAAGGTTACCATTGCTAATAACTTTTTTGGGGATTTCAACCCGTACAATGACTTGATTCATGGTGACTGGTTCAATCCTAAGGGACGGAATCACCACACGGGAGCGGTTTATCTCAATAACCACTGGCTCACTGAAGCAGCCAATCTTGATGATGTGCTGAAACCCATCGGAAACACCCCGCTGTGGTTCGGGCAGGTGGGCCAGGCGAACACTACAATCTGGGCGCAGTTCGGGGACGTCAATCCCAACGAGGCTGAGGTCGAGATTAACGTTCGCCAAGCGGTGTTCTACCCTGAGAAGCCGGGCGTTAATTTCATAACCGTGCGCGGCTTTACAATAATGCACGCGGCAACACCATGGGCACCGCCCACGGCAGAGCAGATAGGCTTGATCGGCACCCACTGGAGCAAGGGATGGATCATCGAGAACAACGATATCCGCTATTCGACGTGCGTGGGGATAACCCTCGGCAAACACGGTGATCAATGGGACAACACGTCGGCGAATACTGCCGAAGGCTATGTCAAAACTATCGAGCGCGCCGTAGAACAAGGCTGGTCGAAGGAAAACATCGGCCACCATGTCGTATGGAACAACCATATCTCGCATTGCGAGCAGGCTGGTATCGTCGGAAGCATGGGCGCTGTTTTCAGTACCATCTCAGACAACATCATCCACGACATACATATCCGGCAACTGTTTACCGGGGCCGAGATGGCCGGTATCAAGATTCACGGGGCTATTGACACCGAGATCAGCCGGAATCACATCTACCGTACGTGCCGGGGTATCTGGCTGGACTGGATGGCACAGGGAGCGCGCGTGACCAGAAACCTCTTACACGATAACAACACCAGTGAAGACCTTTTTGTTGAAGTTAACCACGGACCGTTCCTCATCGACAACAATCTCTTTCTTTCTGGCCGTTCAATCTTTGACATGTCGCAAGGTGGGGCATACGTGCACAACCTGTTCGCCGGTCGCATCACGCTTCGGCCTGAATTAAGACGCGAGACCCCGTTCCACAAAGCCCACTCCACCGAGGTCGCGGGCCTGCTGAACATCAAGGGCGGTGATGACCGGTTCTATAACAATCTGATTATCCAGCCAGGCGGTTTGGACGGATATGACAAGGCGGCGCTGCCGGTGCAGATAGAAGGCAATGTTTACTATAACGGCGCCAAACCCTACTTTAAGGAAAAAAATTACCTTGAGAAAGCAGAGTTTAATCCGGAGGTCAAGGTTGTTGAAAAAGGCGATAGTGTGTTTCTTCACATTACGCTGGATGATTCTTATCATGCTTTAGATAACCGCCTGGTGACAACAGCGCTTTTAGGCCGGGCCAAAATACCAAACGCAGCTTATGAGAATCCCGACGGTACGCCTTTGAAAATCGATACCGATTATTTCGGCAAAAAGCGAAGTGAAGCGCATCCTTCCGCAGGCCCCTTTGAGAATCCGGGAGATGGGAAACTTACGCTAAAAGTATGGTAAAATTTGTAAACGCAGGAGTGGACACGCACACATTGCTCTAACTCACCTCGATATCTCCACATCCAAAATCTTCCCGGGATTACTTATCCATTGGCACTTAGTGTAATCATATGGAACCGCAATTAGCCGTTTCGACGTGATTCGAATCACTGTCACCTCCGGCCAGTCCGAATTCACCGACGGAAGCTGCACAAAATTCACACCCCGATAAACCGTCACCTTTGCCTTGTGATAATGCCCGCCCAAGACCATAATCACATTAGCATCACCCAGGGCATCTACAAAGGCGTCCCGATTGGTCATCGCATCGAAACATAAATGCGTTGCCACAACGATTGGCGTCCTTTGAGGTATGGATGCCAACTTTTCCGGCACAAGGCCGGGCGAATAATGCCGGTGTAGATTCTTCCTGATACAATCCATCGCTTCGGTCGTTATGTCCTGCGCCGGATTCCCCAGACTTTCATCGTATGCTGAGAAGGGGCACACAAAGTGAATCCCGCCTTGATCGAAGGTATAGCTCAAATCCCCATAACGTCTTTTGAACCACTCTTTCATAATCGGCGGTGCTCCCTCGACGCCATCAGCCCCGGCCTCATCATGATTGCCTAATATTTCATAACTGGGAAACCTCAATCGTTTTGTAATCAGGTCCTGATAGGTCTTTTTTGCCTGATGCGTGGGCCATTGAGTAATATCCCCACAATTAAATACAAACGCCGGTGTATCAACAACGCCGCCGATATTCTTTGGGTACGCCTTGCCCGGCAATAGATTCATAGCATCAATGGCCGGCCACAACTTGCTCCCATCGCCATGGACCGGTATATGGGTATCCGACCAGCCAAAAAAGGTTAACGGTTTTATCGCTGCCTGTTTACCCTCGTCATCTTTCTGTGCGCCCTGTAGTCTTTTTGGTAGTGCTATTGATGTTGCTCCGATGCCTATAAGCCGCAACATATCCCGCCGTGTAAATCCAATACTCATCGCGCTCTCCTTTTCAAAACTGTCTTATTAGTGTGCCAAGGAACTGAGACATAACCATTCAATCGATATTTTCAAGGTGTATTTCATAGCACGAGATTATCACATATCCTTAATATTTCAAGGAATAACACTATGAGAAGATAAAAGCCACTGTCTTCGCCCGGCCCTTTTAGTCCGGACAGACCAACGGATTGATTTTATACACTCGTTTGATGAACAGGGATGTTTTGTTATTGTTTTGTTGGTTTCTTATTCGGCAATTTTATTGTATTATCTACGTAATAAAAGTAATGAGAAGATGGTATAGTTATGGAGGTCAGATAATGAAGAGACGTGAATTTTTGGGCAAGATGATTGGGACTTCTTTGGCGGTGTTATCTCTTGACGGAGTATTGAAAGGCCAGGAAGACGACTTTGAAAGACGCACTAGAGAATATCTTCGAACGATTATACCCAGCCGTCAGAGGGTCGAAGACTTTATCACGGGCGAATACGGTCCCAGAGACAAGAGCCCCGGCGAGATTTTTCAATACGATTCCGAACTGGGCTGGGTCCATCATGAGGCGATAGGCAGTACCGGTGTTGACGGTTCTAAGGTGTTCTATAACTATGAATCCGACGGTGCCCGCAAAGTTATTCACTTTCCTGGCAGACCCAGCCGTATTCGTACTTATGGTAATAGTTTCACACATTGCAGCCAGGCAAACAATAATGAAACGTGGGAAGAATATCTTGCGGCCCACATTCAAGAACCTGTTCGTAACTATGGAGTCGGCGGTCATAGTGTCTATCAGGCCTACAGACGGATGCTGAAGGTCGAAAAGCAAACTTCAGGCGGATATATCATCCTTAATATATGGGATGACGATCACTACCGTAACCTCGATGCCTGGCGAAGCATCCGCTTCGGTTATGGTTCAAGATGCGGATTTACTCTGCCCCATTTAAGGGTAGATGTGGCTAATGGAATCTGTAAACAGATAGAGAACATCTCGAAGAGGCCTAAAGATCTTTACAAACTTTGTGACGAAGATTACCTGGGGCAAATCTTCAAAGATGACCCAATCCTGAAGATGGTGATGGCCGCACGCAGGGGCGGCAAGAATATTTCAGAGACACTGATAAATCCTGTTGCGGTTACGTTTGGAATTCCTGACGAAAAGATAGCAGATACCGAGACAGCGAAAAAGATTAAAAAGATTCATACCGAAGCGGCCTTGTTTGCAACCAAAAACGTTGTCACCTGGGCGCAGGAATTTGCCAAAGATACCGGGAAAAAACTTATGATCATGCTTACCTTTGGCCAAGGCAATGTAGCGAGACATTTGGCTGGAGAGCCCCGTTTTGACCAGGGTTTTGTTGACTGGTTAAAAGATAAGGCCTATCCGGTCGTTGATATGCGGGATGTTTTCGCCGCAGATTACACAAAGTACGGAGTAGATATCGATCAGTACCTTGCGCCTTTTTATAACGGCCATCATACCCCCAGGGGCAATTTCTTTACTGCCTGGGCAATCAAGGACAGAGTAATTCAGTGGCTAAATCCGAAACCCCTGCCTTATCGCTGAGTCGTATTAAACGGATATGGCCGGCGAGGATAACACAGCAAATAGTTGTTTTTCTTAAAGAAATCCAGTACCATAGGGAAATGTGACAACTTGTCTATGTAACCAAGTGTTCTACCGAAAAATAAAGTAGTCATATTAAGCTGAGAATATATGATGAGAAGCACATACCGGCTGCTCACGTTGATGAGCTTCATGACCTTGCTGATAGCCAATGTGTCCCGGGGTGATGATTGGCCAACATATAACCACGACAAATCACGAAGCGGTATAACCTCAGAACAATTGCCTCTGGAGCTCTCCGAATGCTGGCGATTCCAGTCTAACAACCCACCTGAACCTGCCTGGCCGCCACCAGCCGCCCAGGACTTCTGGCACAACCACAACCAACTAAGACCAACCGTAATTTACGACCGTGCCTTTCATGCAGTGGTTGTACGTGATGCAGTCTATTTTGCTTCCTCCGCCGACTTCAGCGTTTACGCTCTTGACGCTAAAACCGGGAAAGTGCGATGGGTATTCTTTGCCGCCGGACCTGTCCGACTGGCACCTGTTGTAGCTGAAAACAAACTTTACGTTGGATCTGATGATGGCTGTGTATATTGCCTTTCAACTGACAACGGTTCATTGATTTGGAAATTTGATGTCGCTGCTAAAAACAGCATGGTGCCGGGCAATGGACGAATGATATCGTTGTTTCCCGTTCGGACCGGATTAGTAGTCGATGCAGGTAAGGTGTTTTTCGCAGCAGGCCTGTTTCCGATTCAGGGTGCTTTTTTATTTGCTCTGGACGCTGAAAATGGGGAGGTTCTGTGGCAGCAAAAACTCGATGTCTCGCCACAAGGTTATGTGCTCGCTTCGACTCAAAATCTGTACGTACCGACTGGCCGGACAGGCCCTGTGTCCTTTTCGCGTGAAAACGGTACATTCCAAGGGGAATTCGGCAGCGCCGGCGGAGCTTATACACTATTAGCAGAAAACACTCTCGTGACAGGGCCCGGCCGTGGCCCAAAACAGCTCAATGCCTCCGATGTCACAACGAAGGAGACAATAGCAACATTTGGCGGGTTGCGTATGGTCGTTAAGGATGATATGGCATATATGCAATCGGAGAAAGAGCTGAGAGCGCTTGATCGAAAGAAATACCTTGCACTTTCGAAGCAAAGAATAACTCTCGAGCGCCGGCAAAAACAGATTAGCGATCAGCTTAAAAAACTTGCTAAGAACAGCCCCCCGGCAAACAAATTAAAGGACGACTTGCGGAATATCCAACTTTCCCTGGGACAAAACAAAGAATCGCTGGAACAATGCTTTATCTGGAAACACGCCTGCGATAATCCATACTCACTAATTATGGCCGGGAATACACTGTTTATTGGTGGAAAAGATGAAGTAGTGGCGCTTAGTGCTTCCGACGGTCGCGAGTCCTGGAACTCACCTGTTAACGGCGATGCCTACGGATTAAGCGTCGCTAATGGCCGCTTATTTGTCTGCACCGACGAAGGAACGATTCACTGCTTCAGCAATCGCTCGACTGTATCTACCGGGAAACCAGAACTCGTCCATTTAGGAACTGAAGTCGATCCTTATCCTCAGGACGACTTGACTGATATGTACTCTTTGGCAGCTCAGCAAATCGTTGAAGAGGCAAATATACATCAGGGATATTGTCTGGTGCTTGGCTGTGAGGAAGGTCGCCTTGCGTACGAAATCGCCAAACGCACGAAACTACAGGTTATCGCAGTAGAGCAAGATACTCAGAAAGTAATCACCGCTCGCAAAAAACTCCACAGAGCCGGGTATTACGGTTCCAGGATTACTGTACATCACGGCATGTTGGATGAGCTTCCATATCCAGCTTATTTTGCTAACCTAATCGTCTCCGAAAGTACACTGCTCTCGGGCGAACTGCCCCCATCTGCAACCGAGTTGTATCGCGTGCTTAGGCCATGTGGCGGTGCAGCAATTATCGGCCAATTCAAGGAAACCGACAGGAAAAGGAATAAACTCAAACCATCCAACCTTGAACATTGGCTCAATGACGCGACGATTCCAGGTTGGAGAATCAATAGAGACAATGGATTATGGGCAGTCATCAGGCGTGGAGCCCTCCTGGGCAGCGGAGACTGGGCCCAGCTTTATGCAGATGCCGCCCATACGGCCTGTAGCGGCGACCAGCTCCGTGGGCCGATGGCCCTGCAGTGGTTTGGCAAGCCCGGGCCCCGATCTATAATCGACCGACACCATAGGCCGATGTCATCACTGGTGAAGGACGGACGCATATTTGTTCCCACTGTCGAGGGTATCATCTGTGTTGATGCGTATAACGGCACAGAACTGTGGCAGCTTGATGTGCCCAACTCAAGGCGTATCGGCGCGCTCAAGGACAGCGGCCATATGCTGGCCACCGACGAATACGTTTATATTGCTGCCGAGGAGAAGTGTTGGGCTGTCGATGTTGCTACCGGTGTACGCAAAGTTACTCTCAAAGCCCCTCAATTGGATGATCACTACAAATATGACTGGGGTTACCTGAACCATCTTGGCGATTGCCTTGTAGGTACCGGCCAGAAAGTCAGGGCCTCATTTTACAAACAGGATTTTCATGGCCAACCTGATAACGGAAGCCACGTACTGGAAGGTGACTTCAGGTCAGTTATCGTAAGTGATTATCTCTTTGCCATGGACCGGCACACCGGTACGGTTCGGTGGACCTACAAAGATGGATCGATTATGAACAGTGCCATTACTGTCGGTGATGGCCGAATCTATTTCGCAGAATGCCGAAATCCGGAAATAATGAAGGACGATGACGGCCGGCTTCGAATCGATAAGTTCTGTGAAAAGGACCTGTTCATTATAGCGCTCGACGCGGAAACCGGCGTAAAAATATGGCAACGCCCCTTCCAGTTCCCATACGAACATATCATGTTTCTCAATTATGCCGAGAACACCATACTTTTCACGGGCACATACAACAAGGACAATCTTGTCAACTACGGTCTGTTCGCTTTCGCCGCCGATACGGAAGAAGAAAAGTGGCAGACTGATTACATAGGTTTGAATTCTGCCGGGACAGAACCATTCGGTACAGGCGGTGAACACGGCGAACAATGGCAGCACCCGGTAATCAACGGGCAGACTATCTATTCGCGGCCTTATGCCTTCGATCTCCATACCGGCGAGAAGAAGCAATACTACGTCTATCGTGGAGGCAATGGCTGCGGTGGACTGACCGGTTCGTCCTATTATCTTTACGGTCGAGGGGCAAATCCACGCATGTATCCGATCGAAGTCGAAAGCACCAGAGGAATCCCGTTGACTAAAGTCACTCGGCCGGGATGCTGGCTTAACATAATTCCTGCAGGGGGCTTGATTCTTGTGCCGGAATCCAGTTCCGGGTGTACATGCGGATACTCACTCCAAAGCTCTGTGGCTTTTGCCCCGCAAGATTATTACAGTTCACCAATAATATTAACCTCTCAACGGAATTTTGAAAGTTCAATGCAAGTTGAACTTGCCGACCGCAATGGCATCGGGCGGATACATTACACACTCGACGGGACCGAACCAAACACATTTTCACCTGTATATACCGGCCCAATTACACTTACCCGCTGCACTACCATCAAGTCCATAACTTTTTGGAAGGAACTGGGCAAAATGAGTGACGTCCGCCACGCAATCTTCACTAAGTTCTGACTGAAAAGGTAGATAGCACACACAAATATTTCAATTGCCGGAAGTCTATTACAGATTCTTGTTAGATTCAGGGAATAGGGCATCAATCATATGCATAATGAGCGATACAGTAAAAGCTTCCTGGTCCGGCCCAATCCACGACATGACGCCCCGTTCATATCCGTAGCCGCCTTTCTCATCTTTGTCGTAGTAATACCTGTCAGGTGAGATATATCCAACATAGTCACCGTTGAAGCTCAATACCCAAAGATCATCAATGCGATTTTGCGTCCGTGATTTCAGGTCTATGCTGATTTCTCCACAATAGTCGGCCGGCGTTCCCACCAAAACTATATCCCCAATGCGCAGGGCGTGCATCCAGCCATCGTCATCAATGCCGAGAATTGGAAACAAGAATTTCGATACACGCCAGTTTTTACTAAGACGCAATTGAAAAGGCGGCAGTTGAACAGGAAGTCCAATGGATGCAACATCCACCTTATTTTTGAACGGTTTGACATCTGCAGTCGCTTCCAGAACTTTGTCCGCCAACGCTTCACCCATGGCGCGGCAGCGCTCAAAAGCATTATCTCCATCCGGAGGCCGGGGACTCATACTGCCAACAGCTCCGCCGAGATAAATCGCTTCGGCGCCTGTCCGCTCAGTAATACGGCGTACAAGGAAGCCCGGATATTCGGCGGTAAACTGCATATTGTCTGCGCCGAGAATAGTCGGATGTGCAGAGTAACTTACCACGAAACATCGATCTCCGTCTTTTTGTTCGACAAGCATATAGCTGAGTTCGCTGTCCACCGGGGCGTCTCTGCGTGTGCGATTTCTGATATACTCCGGAGCATCCAGCCCGCCATGTGCCATTTTTGCCGGTTCAAGCGACCGGTAAGCCTCGACAATGGCTTCTGTGAAAGCTCTTGCCAAAAAAACCGGGATATTCGGGTTGTATGGACCGTTGAAGGCTTTTGAAGCAAATCCGGGGGCAAATCCACCGAGGCCAGAATGATTGTGGCTGGCGTTAAAGAGAATTTCATTTGCAGTAATCGGCGTCTGCTTTGAGACACGGGCCCGAACCAGCTCGGCTACATTCTCGGGGATAATCAGCATATCCGCACCGACAATAACGGCCGTGTCCGTGCCGTCGCTGACCGCCAGTGCCTTGACAAAAATCTCATCGTGCACACCAGTCGATAGTTTGCCTTTGCGGTCTCCAAATCCTGCCATGGGAGTACCTGTTGGTGGGGTGATAGAACGTGAACTCCAGCCCGCTTCGAATCGGCCGATGTTGGAACTATGAGACAAGCGTTCTCTATTTCGTTCAATTTCAGTGATGGCCTCTTTATAGTAGGACTTATCTTCAAAGCCGCTTTTGTACGTGGGCCATGGTCCGGCAAGAATCACAAAACATCCGGTGATGACAACCAAAAATGCAGTCAAGAGAAGCAGGATTTTGTATATGCGCTTCATAGAAACACCCTTTACATAAAATAGCCTCACACAGCCTACAAGAAATTCCGGAAATTGGCCAGAAATCAATTAAACCTTCCCCGATATTTTCATACAAGCATGATTATTCATTCCATACATCAACACAGACGTGGAGGAGATAGTTCAGCAGTTAAATCAAAGAGGTTCACCGTGCGAAATGACTGTAAGTTTCAGACGGGGGGCAGTTCCATCTCCTGCATCGCATGAGAACCGAACCTGATTCTCTCCCACAGAAAGCATAGGAATCTCGCCGTCCGGTATCACCCGGCTAAGCATTTCACCCTTTGAGCCATAGAGTATGCAGTCATTGCCTGCATTAAATTCCAAATAACTACCCGATTGCATTTCCACCGGGAAGACTATTGCCTTGCCATTGACAGTCACAACGGGATTCTTCAGCGTACAGGCAACCATCGGCAGGGCCTTAATCGGACCAAGGATACACTTTGTTTCTTTGTCCCTGGCCAGATTGTTGTACCAGATGCTGAAGGATTCAACAGTGCCAAAATCTATGGACTCACGGTAAACGTTATAGAGCTGTTTGCCGTCGTTCCAAACGTAGTCGCTCCAACGGGCCGATTCGGTCTCTACGAGTGTAAACAGTCTTGGACCGGTGAAATCGACCGTGATATAATGGTCCGCCACTGCGCCATAGGAAATGTGACGCGGGCTCTCAAGCCGGACAGCGATGATCTGTCCCTGGCCGTCCCCATCAATCCAGACACCTATTGCCTCACGCTCTTTTAGATTGAGACAGGGTGAGAACTTGCGGTCAAGCCTGGCCCATGCAGCGTTGCGAGGAACCTTGCCCGAATTCGTTGCACTGAAAATAAACGCCTCTTTCGGTCCATTGGATGCTTTGCCTAAAGACATAGTAACTCCATCTGCAGCTCGCTGTGCCCCTAACTTGTTCGGATCTGAAAAATCGGACAGAATGATATTACATGGATCATTATAAGCGGCTGCCGACATAAGAGCCTCAATGCGGAATTTCACCGGTTGCTCACCGAAGGGATTCTGTGTTTCCCATGACAGAGTCCATGGCTCCGAACATGAGGCCGTATGTGAGTCATAGTGAGCCGGGCGGAATCGCCATTTTCCACTTTTGTTCTTAAATAGCGAGAATTCTTTTCCAGGCTCCCGCAATTTCGCTCTGACTTTTTCATCGAATGCGTTGCTTTGGCGGAGTTCTTCGCATGTACGCAGGATATCCACTGTTCGACGAAACAATGGCACCGTACCAAGACGATTACGATTTATCGCACCGGTAAGTGAAATGCCGGCATCCCATCCGATGAGCTTGGCGCCGAGATACTCGATTACGTCAGGATAGGTTGGCTCAACCTGCGGTGGATTAAACTGCTGAAAGTTCCACCATCCAAGATGCAGAGGAAGCAGGAGCCCACTGTTAACAGAGGCAGCGTGGATATCAATGAAGCGTTTGTGTCCACGTTGTGGATAGTCCCATGCCTGCCATCGGGTTCGGTACTGCCAGAAGTGATGCCACATAGCGCTCATTTCCATACCCACTGGTTTTTTGAGATGCTTCTGGATTTCAAAAACGAATTTGTCCGCCCAATACCAGCACTCATCCGGGCCTCGCAAGATACTGCTGCCGTCAATAGCGTCGAGGTAAATTCCGTCGAAGTTACACGAGTTCACGATGTCTGCATGATTCCTCGCAATCTCTTCAAGAAGTGACGACTTGGGATCCGGTACAAGAAGGCCGAAGCATTCCTTAATATGACGGGCCTTCGCCCCTTTCTTATGGGCTGCCGTCTTTGTTCCGAATGCGCCTCGCCGGACCTTCGTGAATCGCCATGGAGGCTCCTGGCTCACAGCGCCGAAGGTAATCAGCTCATCACCGATATGGAGTATGACACTGTTGTGCTCGAAAAAACCGGTAACGGTGTTCATGCCATGTGTGGATTCATTGACTGTAATTTCCACGGCATTGGGATCAATGGCTTCAGCAATAGTGAAGGTTCGAAAGGCATCAAGCCGTCTATCAGGAACTGGAGTAACATACTTTGACTGCTTGTCGATGAAAAATGCATAGGTATGGAAAATAGACCCGATACCGGCATCGTGCAGGCGTTTTACAATACTACGGTAAGTATCCCACCCTTTTGGCCATTTCTGTTGATTTAGAACGAAATCGCCGAATCGGAAAAATCGCCCTCCGCCGTGATGGTCGATCTGAGTCACCCCAAGGCTCTTGGCCATCGCTATCCATTCGTCCACATTTGATTCCGTAAGCGAGCCGAAATTGAACAGATATGAGCCGTGGTTAAACGGGACATCATGTGCCCACGGCCCGGCGACTGTACAGTGCGGCATTTCGTCGGCGTCGGTTAAAACCTGCTTGAGAGCCGTTAGCATCTTCTCCATTGGCATCGCTACAATCGCAACCTTGGCCCCTTTCATGCCAAACTTGTCATAGCATGATGCCTGTAAACTTGTCTGAAGTGCGGGCAGTTGGGTTACCCGCGTGATGAGATTAAGAGACAGAGCGCACGATCCGAATGACTCGTCGGGCCGACCCTTTAAAGTAAGCGGTATATTCAGGAACAGGAGCGATTCGATATTATCACCGCTCATCGACTCAAGTGCCACGCGGATATATGAGTCCCGAGATTCAACATGGAGAACTGCTTTGGCATTCGCCTCGCTGAACTCGATAGTCAAACGGCCATTAGCCAAAAAGACTGAAGTTGCAGGGTATTCCACCCCACTACACCGGACCAGTGCGCAAGCTGAAGGTGTATCGCGTCTGAGATAATCAATTCCCGATGCGCGGTCGACAAATGTAAGGTTCTTCCCCTCTGAAGATATGGTGTATCGCACGTGTGCGTTCTCTATCACGATATGATTCTGCTGTGCACTGCCTGCCGACGATAAGACTGCGATCAGGCCAAGAACAAACTGTATTTTTTTCATTATTCACCTTCCAATCTAAGTAGGCTTTACTCGTTTCAGTCTCTGATTTACATAAAGCCGGGCAAATGTGGCAATCCATATATCCGGCGAAGATTGGATTGCCGCTTAAAATCCTTTTTATAGCCGCCATGGCGCCCGCATAGCCCGTGATAACAAGCGGTTGGCAGTTTCGTCGTTAACAATGCGTTGAGCCCGTGAATCCCACCTTACTTTACGGCCCAAGTGTGTGGAAATCTCCACCAGATTACAAGTAGTAGCAGCGTGATGCCCGATTTCGGCGGAAGTTGCCGCGGGTTGGCGTGTCTTGATACAATCCAGAAAGTTGCGATGATGCCCCGGACTAACGTAGAGGTGAACCTCACTGGGGCCGATCACAGACTTCAGCACGTTCATGGAGCTGGCACTTAATGTCCCGCCGTCGGTGATGTAAATCCAGCCCTCTGTACCTATAAAACGAATGCCATCGGGATGTGGGTTGCCCTCACTGCTGTAACTCATCCGTACTCCGTTTTCGTAGACGACCTCAGATTGCCAGGCGATTGCATCGTCAACCAGGCCGTCAGCAGGGATGTCGGCTGATGGCGTGTTCACCTCCAATGGCTTGACCTCGTCGCCAATACCCCATTGAGCAATGTCCACGAAGTGTACACCGTTACCGCTAATAAAGCCTGTGGTATAATCGGAGATGTAGTACCAGTAGCAGACTTCGTTGCCACGGGCGACGCGTTGGGGGCAGAAAGCAGACTCTTGAGCCGGTCCTAGCCACAGGTCGAAGTCGAAACCGTCTGGCACTGGCGATATGGGGAAGTTCCGTCCTACCTCTACGCCTTTGTTAATACCAATGATACCAACCTCTACGCTGGTCAGCCGCCCGATCCGGCCGTTGCGAACCAGTTCACAGGCATGACGGAAGGCTCCATGTGATCGACGCTGCAGGCCGTTTTGTAGGATTCGGCCATATGCTGTGGCTGTCTCGACTACGCGTTGACCCTCGGCCACTGTGAGTGTGAGGGGTTTTTCTAAATAAACATCTTTGCCAGCCTGCATGGCCGCGACAGCCTGCACCGCATGCCAGTGGTCAGGTGTGCCGATACAAACAGCATCAATGCCCGTGCAATCCAGCATCTCACGGTAGTCGCGGCAATCAACACATACTCTGCCCCGATATGCCTGATTGATGCGGTTCTGATAGGCCTTGCGCCGGCTCTCAACCGGATCGCAGACAGCAACAATACGGGTATCCTTCTCCGCCAGAAAGGTCTCACGGTGGTGCGTGTTGATATTACCAGCACCAATGAGACCCAGTGTTATGCGATTGCTTGGCAGTACTGCTCCGTCGCTACCGAACACAGATGATGGGACGATGTATGGAAATCCCACAATCTCTGCTACTGAGAGTGCAGTATTTCTGACGAAATTTCGCCGAGTTATTCTATAGTTATCCATCTGTCTATTTCTCGTCGGGAGCCAAAACAGCTTGCTTAATCCACCCGCTGGCAAATGATATTTGTAAGGTCCACACCAAGGCCCTGAGATTCTGTGTGCTTGCCTACGAGCTTGAATAATAATCTGTTTGACCCCTCTGCCAGATTAAGTGTGCCAACATATTTGTCCAATGCACATTCTCTTTCAGGGTCATATAGGTCCACTTCCGGCCCAACCGGTGCTTCATCCAGAAACATCTGTACCTTTCCCTGCGATGGTCCCTTGACTGCGTCAAGGCTGACTTTGTATTTGCCGGCCGCCGGAAGTTCACAAACAAAGCAGATGAAATGATGTCCAAAAGTGTCGTTCCCTTTGGCCCGCAGCGAAAGGAACCGAATATTCTTACCGCCGATTTTCTCCTCTTTCTTTGTGAGCGATCCATCACGATATGAAAATGCGCTAATCGGAATATTCCACCAGGTCGCGAAGACGATGCGCTTCGGGTCGATTACTTTCCTTTCCTCCGCCGGCGGAAGGTCAAATTCACAGGTCGGCCTTTCCAGCGAATACAGAAACGTCACGGCACAGTAGTCATTTAGAAGGTCGTTCCCGGTTGGAGCATGCTCAATTGTCTGCAGCACACTTTTGCGATACGAATAGGCATCACCCAAAAAGAACCGGTATCCACCGGTTCTTCCCAGATGCTTCATATATCCGAGACAGCCGCTCAGTGGAAATGACCTCTTTGAGTCCCATCGGCCTGTGACATCATACCAACCACCATTATACAAATCTTCCGATCCCGTACCATGAATGACAAGCTCGCCGTCTATCGTCGTCTGATCGTCACCCTCAAAAAAATAAGTATTGCCCGACTCAAATCCCTGCGATTGCTGGATAACTCCAACGATATGCCCCCGGCCTGCGGTTTCGACAAATGTGAAGGATTTGCCTTTAGTTGTAGGATTTTCTCGTCGCCATATAGCGTAAAATCTGCCTTCATTCTCCCGCCGGGCTACGGGGACAAACAGCACTTCTATCTCAAGCTCTGTCTCTTTAGCCAATCGCCGATCAGAAAGCAGTTCGATTCTGGCGGATTTATCGAACGGCATCGGCAAGTAACAATAGTTCACTCCATTGGCTGATCCCACCAGCAGAGACTTTGTTGCCGGCTTACCCCATGCATAGCCGAAGAAATCTCCGGCAGGACTGAGTATTGCAGGTTCCTTGTTATCATCCCAGTATGCGCGAAGGACAACTCTGCGCTCCTTATCAACCAAAGCCTCCGGAGGCGAAATGCGAATCCCGACAATTCTTCCCGGACGATCGATTTCGAAGATTTTCACAGTCTCTCCCGCCTTCAACTGGACTTTGGATTTGAATTTCTCAATCCGCCCCCCGGCCGGGACACCATAAGAACTGATGTCCATACCATACGATTCGAAAAGTTTTCTGGCTTTCTCCAGATGATATCCGTATTCATCTGCTGGCTGCTTAGGAGAGCTTACTATTGCCGTTCCTTGAGGATATGTTGCATAATTTATCTGATAGAATTGGAAACGCTCAGCCCTGATGAAAACCTTGCATGACTTCTCATAAGTGAGCGGCACATAACTGTAAAATCCTCCGGCTCCATATCCGACTAACGGCCTAATAAAGGCAGGATGTTTGCCTAAGAAAAGATCACGAAATCTGACCCGTATGCTCGGCTCACTCTCACCATCAAAGTAGAACTCGAGCATGTCGTCTGTTGGCGTGGGAGTCCAGATTCTGTAGATTATTCCCGGTCCCTGCAGGTCGACCAGAACCAAACCATCCTTTTCCTTACGTACGTAGGAATATTGTCCGCCGAAGCCGTCGTTATTTCCGCCTGTTCGATCATAGCTGGATACCGAAGCAACCTTGATTGACTTCTTTAATACTCCGAGCCGATCGAGCCTGTACAGTTCTTGAATCCCAGGGACCCAATCATCTGCCGCCGATAGCTCAGTTGAGCAGATTGATATAGAAAATAGCAGGATAACAAGAAGGCGAATTAAACTATACAATACATGAACTCTCATCTCTTTCTCTTTCCAAATAGACTGGAATATCACCGGATGTGAAAAAGCAGCAGTAATTCCGGAATTCTTGATTTCGTTATAATGTCGAGCATATTCGTTTATTGTAATGCTCTGCCATCCTTCTTGCAACTTTTATAGATGCGAGACTCCGAGAATCCAATGAAGTCATTAGTTCTTGGATTGCCGCCGGTCATTTGCTTCCCATTTTGACAGTTCACTGAAGTTGGAGTATTATGTGTGGGGTAAGTGCTCAAATGCCAAACGTCAGAACTCTGTTTGGAGGACATAATGAAAATTATTATCCAGTTAAACGTCATTTTAATGAGCGTCTTGTTAGTTGCTCAATTGGTTTTGGCGGAATCATCCCCAAAAAACAGTATTGAGTCTGGAGAAGTTACTTTCATTAAGCCTGAAAATAGTCATGAATACAATGTACTTGCCAAAAGATTCCACAATCCACCGGACTCAGCCCGACCTGGTGTATATTGGTATTTTATGGATGGTAATCTGAACCGAGAAGAAATGACGGCTGATCTGGAATCTATGAAAGAAGCCGGTATTGGTAATCTGGTTTTTCTGGAAGTCAATGTCGGCGTGCCGCGCGGACCTGTGGATTTTATGAGCGAACAGTGGCAAAATCTCTTTGTCCATGCCGTTCGTGAAGCTGAGCGGTTGGGTATTGAGATTACTTTGGGTAGCGGTCCTGGTTGGACCGGTAGTGGGGGCCCCTGGGTTGAGCCGGAACAGTCAATGCAGCACTTAGTGGCCGGTTCCATCGAGGTTAAAGGGCCTGTCCACTTCAATAAGAGGCTACCTGTTCCCGAGCCTCGCAGCCCCTACTTTCCCACCGTCACAAAGGAGTTGCAGGAAAAAAGAGAGACTTACTTCGAGGAAGTGGCAGTACTGGCATATCCCACGTTTAAAGCAGAAGTAAAGGTCGATTTTATTGACGAGAAAGCTTTATATTATCGTGCACCCTTTTCATCCGTCAAGGGTGTTAAGCCTTATTTACCAGCACCGGCTAAGTATTTTTCAACGCCCAGGTCGGCATGTATAGATATAGATAAAATTGTCGATTTGACTGATCGACTTAAATCGGATGGAATATTGGATTGGGAAGTACCGGCCGGTGACTGGACGATTATGCGTTTTGTCAGTCGCAACAATGGAGCCAATACTCGCCCGGCACCACAGCCTGGTTATGGATTCGAAAGTGATAAATTCTCTAAGAGGGCTTTGGACGATCATTTCGAAAATTATATTGGTAAGCTATTGAAGAAAGTTGGTCATAGGAAAACTGGTGCCGGATGGACGATGCTTCATATTGATAGTTGGGAAATGGGAGCACAGAACTGGACACAGAATTTTCGCCAGGAGTTTCGCAGACGGCGGGGCTACGATCCACAACCGTTTTATCCGGCTTACACAGGGCTTATTGTTGGAAGCCCTGAACTTACTGAGCGTTTTTTGTGGGACTTACGTTTGACCGGGCAGGAATTGGTTCTTGATAACCATGCGCAGCACTTAAAATCACTTGGACATAAGTACGGCTTAGGGTTGTCTATCGAGCCTTATGACATGAATCCGATTGCCGATTTGGACCTGGGTGCTGTTGCGGATGTACCGATGTGCGAGTTTTGGAGTGAAGGTTATTTTAATACCATTTATAGTTGTATTGAGGGTGCATCCATTGCGCATACAATGGGACGTCCGATTTTGGCGGTAGAGGCTTTTACTGCAGGATCTGAGGAATCCTGGCAACAGTATCCTGGTTCGATGAAAAATCAGGGGGATTGGGCATTTTGTATGGGAATAAACCGTTTTGTTTACCATACTTTTGCCCATAAACCGCTTGGAGAAGAACATCGACCGGGCATGACTATGGGCCCCTATGGTGTGCACTGGGACAGGGGACAGACCTGGTGGCCTATGGTTTCGGATTATCATCGTTATATCACCCGTTGTTCTTATATACTGCGACAAGGGGTGACAGTTGTTGATATTCTTTATCTGACTCCCGGGGGGGCGCCGCATGTTTTTCAGCCTCCACTAAGCGCATTAAATGGTGATGGAGTTTTAGCTGATAAACGAGGATATTCTTTTGACGGCTGTTCGCCGGATATTCTGATAGAGCGGGCTCAAGTGATTGACGGACGCATTGCATTTCCCGGGGGAACTGCCTATAGTCTGCTTGTTCTTTCCGGCTTTGACACCATGCTCCCGGCCGTTCTGAGGAAAATAGAAAAACTCGTTATTGCCGGCGCTAATATCATCGGCTCTCCACCGCTTAAGTCACCCAGTCTGATGGACTATCCACGGTGTGATCAGGAATTGCAGAATATCGCTCGGCGTCTCTGGGGTTCACTGGATACGCCCGCAATGCTCTCGGAACGAAAATACGGTATGGGCCGAATTTATTGGGGTGGTCCATTTTCGAAGTCAGAGAATGAGTTGTATCCCGGCTATGAGGTTACTGCCGAACTGCTGGCCGATATGGGCGTGCCGGAAGATTTCAGCGCTACCGGACCTGTCCGCTACACTCATCGCCGCACAAAAAATCACGATATTTATTTTGTTGCTAATAAAAGCCCCCATGTGATTAAAGCTGATTGCACATTCAGGGACGGCAGTGACCAACCCGAACTGTGGATACCGATTACAGGCGATATACACAGTCTTTCGCAATATTCTTATTATGAAAATGGACGGACCACGATACCTATGCGTTTTGAGCCTTATGAGAGCTTCTTTGTGGTCTTTTCACGCCAGCAAGTAGAGCAACCCAGGAATGCCTCGCGAGAGACAAACTTCCCACAACAGAAGCCTATAGTTGTAGTGGATAGACCATGGGATGTTTCTTTTGATACTGAATGGGGCGGCCCGGAAAAGATTGTGTTCAACAAGCTTGAGGATTGGACGCAACGTAGTGAACGTGGTATTAAATATTACTCGGGTCTCGCGACCTACAGAAAATCTTTCGATCTGCCTGATTTTCATCCTTCAGATGGGGATCTCTACCTTGACCTGGGCGATGTTTATCATATAGCCAGGGTACGCCTAAACGGGAAAAACCTTGGCGTTATATGGACTGCACCCTGGCGTGTGAAGATTACCAATCTAATACGGGCAAAGAACAATCACCTTGAGATCGAAGTGGCTAATCTCTGGACCAACCGTTTGCTCGGTGACCAGCAGGAACCGGACACTAACGTCAGAACAGTAAAGTGGCCTTCGGGATTACTTGAGGGTAAGGAGTGGCCGGCCGGTCGTTATACTTATACAACAAAACGTTTTGGCAAAATGAAATTACCTCTATTGCAATCCGGTTTGCTTGGCCCCGTTACTGTGCAAATTGCTGATTTCAAGAGGTGATTAGAACAGAGACAATTACTCCTGTCGGTGGAAATCAAACTTCCTGTCCGTCACAGCAGTTTTTTCAACTCGGGCTGTATGTCGCCGTTGTAGCGGGGTCCGATTTGCGCGACAACCTTGGCAGAAAACAAACTTGCTATCATGCCGCTTTCCCTGATCGTACGGCCGCTGATGATTCCGTACAACAGTCCGGCCACGTACGCATCGCCGGCGCCGGTAGTGTCCACAGCGGATACCCTGTTCGGCGCTATCTTCATAAAGTCACCGTTAAAACTAACCATTGAACCATGCTCTCCGTTGGTCACGGCAACACCTTCGCACCAGCCGGAAAGCACCTGTAAAGCCGCATCATTGTTATCGGCGCCGCTGAGCGCCTGTGCCTCCCGGGCATTGGCCAAAAGCAGATCAACATCATTCTGAATGAGCTGTACGAGCATGTTCCGGTGCCGGTTGATACAGCTTGCATCGGACGCAGTCAGAGCTACCTTCACACCATTTTTTCTGGCAGCCGCAACCGCCCGGAGCATGGTCTTGGCTGCACATTCGCTTTCAAAAAGATATCCTTCCAGATAGATATACCGGCTGTGCTTGAGCAGTTCCTCATCAATATCTTCGTAATCGATCTCACCTGACACACCCAGGCAGGTGAGCATGGTTCTCTGGGCATCATCAGAGATTAAGACAATGCATGTCCCCGTCATCCCCTGCACAGATTTTTCATTGAATACAATACCGCTTTGCTGCATGTGTGCTGAGTAAAGGGCCCCGAGTCCGTCGGTTGCAATCTTTCCACAAAATCCTGCCCGGCCGCCCAGTTGTGAAATGCCATACATCGTGTTCGCCGCGCTCCCACCTGCGGCTGTCTGCAGTTTGCCGGCTTTCAGGGCACTGTCCAGGTTGTCCGACCTGAGCAGCTTCTGCAAGATCTCTTCCTGACGATAGCGCTCGGTGAGGTACCTATTTCCCTTTTGAAGGCCGAGTTCAGTAAGAAGCGAATCTTCAACCTGCACCTGGATATCCATTAAAGCGTTACCAAGAGCATATACATCAAGCTCCATAAGCACCTCATGAAATCTTTTATCCTTTTAGAAACATTATTTTTGCAATGATGGGCAACAGCGGCTAATGCCCGCTTTTCGCTTGGTGCCCATTTTGGGAATATAATCAGAGATACAACTTTGTTAGTTGCCCCGTAATATACTCAAAGGCCTCATCGACACTATCTAAAATCTTAAAGAGTTTTAAGTCAACCGCCCTGACGGTGCCATATTCCTGCAACGCTTGAAAATTAATGACTTCGTTCCAAAACATTTTGTCGAAGAGTACGACAGGAATCTGTTTTTCAATCTTCCCAGTTTGCAGTAAGGTAAGCATTTCAAAAATCTCATCCATTGTGCCAAAACCACCTGGAAAGCCGATTAGCGCTTTGGCATAGTACAGGAACCAGAACTTGCGTATGAAAAAATAATGAAAGTTGAAACTAAGCTCCGGTGAAACATAGGGATTCAGAAGCTGTTCAAGAGGAAGAGTAATATTAAAGCCAATAGATTTTCCACCCGCCAGTTTTGCGCCTTTATTAACCGCTTGCATTATGCCTGGTCCGCCACCCGAACAGACATAAAACCGCTTTGCCGGCTCTTTTATCTTCTGCGACCAGGCCGTGATGCGTTTCGCCAGTTCGATACAGGATTCATGCGCGTTACTCACACGAATGGCTTTTTCAGGCACTAATGTTTTATCTAATCTCTGCTTTCTGAAAGTACAATTATCGACAGACCGCGATGAACCGAAGAATACTATTGTGTTACAAATACCGTGCTTTCTTAACCGCTCTTCAGGTTCGATAAATTCTGCTAAAACTCGCAGATGCCGAGCAGAGCGACCATGTAAGAACTCAAGGTTATCATAAGCTTTTGTAATTTTCTTCTTTTTCGCCATAGTGCGTTCCTGATTTGTTCTCTATTGGTCGATATTAGTCAGCAGAGTATTAATCTTGGTGGTCAAAATATCAACAGCCTCAGCATTCCTTCCATCTCCAGAAATCAAGATGTCTGCATATCGTTTGGAAGGTTCGATAAACTGAAGATACATGGGCCGAACCGTTTCGGTGTATTGTTGTATCACAGAATCCGCAGTCCGTCCTCTTTCTTCTATGTCCCGTTTCAAGCGACGAACAAAACAAATATCCAGGGCCGTATCGATAAATACTCGATAATCCATTAGCTCTCGCAGTTTCGCGTTATTAAGAATCAAAATGCCCTCCAGAATAATCAAAACGCATGGTCCCACAGTCTTTGTTTCTTTCGAGCGGGTGTGGAGCTTATAATCATAAACTGGATGTGAGACAGCCTCGCCATTCAACAGCTGCAATATATCTTTGGCCAGGAGATCGTAATCAAATGCATCGGGATGGTCGAAGTTTCTGCCTGCTCTCTCTTCATATGGTACATCGGATAGATCCTTGTAATATGAATCTTCCTGAATTACCACCGCCTTATCTGATCCAAAACGTTCAATGATGCTTTTAGCAACATGTGTTTTACCTGAACCGGAGGCTCCGGAGATGCCTATTAGTATTCCTTTCTTCATACTTTGCCTCGATAATTCTGTTGCTGAAGAAAGTGTAATATATATGAACCGTGCAGGCAAAGAATATCTCTGCTTAAGGTGATTCGCCAATTACCGTTCACATAACCTCCTGATTTTACATATCCATAGTTTCAACCTTTCTATCGGCTATCGACCAATCTTTCCCTTTTAATATTGCCTTTTTAATAAAACTCGTTTTTAATAATAAATGACTATGAGATTACTTTGGACCGTGTCACCTGTTTAACTTGTTTTGACGTAACTTCGCCCTGGCTGTATAGTCATATTGATGCTGAAACTGGTATATAATATTAAACCAAAAGCATGGTGGAATAATGCATAAATTTATTCGAGCATATGACGACCAGCCCACTATTCCGGCAAATGATGACAGAAAAAGAATAATCAGCACGATATCAGAGTTAACTCCAAGATTAGACCCCGAAACCCTGAGAGTTTGTGCGTCAATCCTTGCAAGCTCCATAGAACCCAACAGAAAAGTTGTAGCTGAAGAACATGGTGCGGGTCATATTGCAGGCGCACTTTCTTTTCTTAATGGAAATGATATTGCAATTGCCCGTTGGACTTCGGATGAATTGGCAGATAAGCTTATTCCCTATTTTGGCAAAAATGCACATTACAGGGGAGGCCGTCTTGTCCTTCAGGGGGTGCAATCCGGTGATAAAGTCACTATAGTTGATGACGTTTTAGACAGAGGCGAAACGCTTGGAACATTAATTGACCTTATAGAGGCAAGAGGAGCGACTATCGATGAAATATACGTTTTAGCTGAAAAAACATACGGCGGCAAAAGCTTTGGAAGAGCAAACTTATCAGACCGAAACATTAAATCATTACTCACCGTTGAAGTTGGCGGCAGAAGAAGCAGGGTGGAAACAGCCAACTGTCGCTTCACCAAGTATTGTGATAATCCGGAAATTGATGTTTCGAAGAATTTGCTGCATTCTTCATATGAAGGAAAAGATTTAATTGAAATAACGAGTCCGGAAGGAAAAGAAGTGCAGTTTATGGTTGTCCCGTTAAGTGAGCACTATCCATTCACTCAGGCAGACCTCCTTAGAGAAACAGCTTTTAAGATTGGCCAGTATATTCCAAGAGCACAAATAGATAAAATAGTCTCGGAATTTGACAGGTGCTCGCATATTTTGGGAGCGGTCTCACTATACACAAATATGTCGATTGCCGGAGCAAAATGGTTTCCAGGGCCCGAATCGCAGGGAACTGCTTTTTCTATGGAATATTATCAAGGTAACCTGTACCCATACGGGATTCAGCGGGGCGACACCGTTTATATCATTGAAGACACTGTAAGCAGCGGAGGAACTTTAATAGGCTTAATCAATTTGCTTCGGAATAATGATGTCTATATAGAAGGAGCAGTAACTGCAGTAGTAAAGAAAGAATACAGAGGAATTCATAGAATTCAGGAAGAAACAGGCATAAATGTTCATAAGATACTGGATGTCTCAATCGCAGGGGACAAGACCCAAGTGACATATGATAGATATTCAGCCTAAATTCAACAATTAATTTCATAATATATATTTGTGTTTGGCAAAGAGGTGAAATGATGCAGGAAATAACGCCCAAATTGATTAGCTTCTTAGGACTTTGGGTTATGTTGGGCCTGGCATGGGCGCTATCGGAAAACCGCAAGAGCGTTCATGTGCGGCTAATCGTAACGGGGATGCTGTTTCAGTTCGTCTTTGCATTGCTGATTCTAAGGACAACTCCCGGCCGCATGGTCTTTGATGCGCTGAAGCGATTTGTAAATGGGATTATTGCTTGCGGGAACGAAGGGTCGAGCTTTTTGTTCGGAGATGGATTTCGAGAACATTATTTTGCGTTTTCCGTATTGCCGTTAATCATTTTCTTTTCATGTCTAACAGCAGTTCTGTTTCATTGGGGCGTAATTCAAAAGATTGTCAAAGTATTAGCCTGGTCCATGGTGCGTGTGATGGATGTATCCGGTTCAGAATCACTGGCTGCCGCTGCTAATGTTTTCCTCGGACATACGGAGGCTCCACTCATGGTTCGTCCTTATCTGGAATCCATGACGCGTTCGGAACTTATGGCCATGCTTACAGGAGGGATGGCCACCATTGCAGGCAGTGTTATGGCGGCTTATGTCGGTCTTGGTATTGATGCAGGGCATCTGCTGGCCGCATCGATTATGTCCGCGCCGGCCTCTCTCGTAATCGCCAAGATTATGGTGCCCGAAAGAGAGATTTCAATGACCAAGGGGCAGGTTCGAGTGGAAGTTCCGCGCCAGGGCCGAAATGTTATCGATGCAGCCTGCAACGGCGCATCAGTAGGTCTCAAACTCGCTCTTAATGTCGGCGCTATGGTGTTGGCCTTTGTGTGTCTTATCGCCCTGATCAATTGGGGCCTCGATCGCGGGCAGTTCCTTGTGATTTACCTCTCTCGCGGCGCTGAGGCCGCAGAGAAGATAACTGCCGCCGCTCCGCTGACATTCGAGAGAATCATGGGATGGATTTTCTGTCCATTCGCATGGGTCATGGGAATCCGCACTGAGGATGTGCTCAAGGTCTCATCTTTACTTGGTCAAAAAACTGTGCTCAATGAGTTCATCGCCTATATTGATCTCGTAAAACTGCAGGACCAGTTAAGTCCACGCTCGTTCACCATTGCCACTTATGCTCTATGCGGGTTCGCCAACTTCGGCTCCGTCGCAATCCAGATCGGCGGCATAGGTTCTATGGTCCCGTCCCGCCGGGAGGACATTGCCCAACTGTCTCTGCGCTCTATGGTCGGCGGTACGTTGGCCGCTTTTACGACTGCGTGTATTGTTGGAATGTTGATTTAATATGTACAACTGAAAGGCCTAAAAGTGCTCTCAGAAATATTCAACGGAAAATCACTGCTTCACAGACAGATTCACTCTCGCCTATTTGCAATCGCTCTTTCGCTGATCTTGATCGGCAAGTTGTCGGCATCAGTCATTAGAATTGATGGGGGATTTGAAGACTGGAAAGATATCAAAATATGTGCAAATGACCCTAAGGGGGACGCCAAAGGCACATTTGATATTACGAAAGTATATGCCGCAAGTCAGGGCTCTATCCTTTATCTTCGGTTCGACACAACAAACCTCCTGAACCTCCAGAATGGTCCGGAAGCTGAAGGAACTTTATCAGTTATAATCGATCTACCGAACAAGCAGGAACTGGTCCTCGATATGAGAGGCAGGCGGGCCTTTCTAAACGACAGCTTAAAGGAACGAATCCCCTGGGATCGTTTGAAGTACATTGTCGGACCGACCTTTGCCCAGAATGAGTTTGAAATACAGGTTGACTTAGGTGGATTTAATGTAAATGAAGGCGATTCCATAAGCATTCAATTTGACGGCTCCGATCAGCTCAGCGCCCCGGTTGCATTTACATTTTCACAACCTTCGGAAACTCCTGAACGCCGTTCCCATAGCCGATACCCCGGAACAGATGTGAGAATTGTGAGTTTTAATACATATTTCGAAGGCTTAAGCGACCCTAATCGCCAAGAGGCGATGGGCCGTTTATTGAATTCTGTTAATGGTGATGTCTATTGTTTTCAGGAGGAATGGAAAACCGAAGGTCACGGTGAAATCCTGAAATGTTTGATGCCGCTGGATAGTAAAGGTCGATGGCATATCCACAAAGTGCACGGCAATGTCATTGCTTCAAAGCATCCCCTGAAAGTTTTGCCGTCAAAAAATGACAGTTATGCGTCGGGGTATATCGGGTTGGCTGAAAAACAATTGTTCATTATTAATGTTCATCTGAAGGCTATGGGATATATTGATAGCAGGGAGGATCGACTTCGCATCCAGCAGGTGAATGATATTCTTGCCACGATCGATGAAATTCACAAAGGAAAATATAAAGAAGATGATGCACCAGACAAACAACCGGCAATAGTAATGCTCGGTGATTTCAATTTGGTAGGATCCAGAAAACCTTTGGAAATGTTCATCGACAAGAAGGTTTATGGCTTGAAAGATTGGCTGATACCCAACTTGATTGGTGAATCAGTTATAACCTGGCGTGGAGGACCACGCGCCTCCTTTTCGCCGGGTAAGCTGGATTACATTGTCTACAGCGCCGGGACTCTTATACCCAAAAATGGATTCCTACTCAATTCCGAACTCTTAAATCGAACCGAATGCAGGCAATTAAAATTAGATGCTGCCGACAGCAAACTAAGCGATCATTTGTTAATAACTGTCGATTTTCAGTTTTCAGATTCCCGGAAAAAATGATCTATTCTTTACTCTCCTTCTTCTTACAGATGCCAGCCGTCACGGTATCCGATGTGAAGGAGTTCATTGGCAGCATCGCTGTTCTTAAACTTCAGGTTTTCGGCATCCCATCGGAGCTTCTGATCTTTCATTCGAATTGCGACCATTCCCAGAAGCACCATCTCGGTCAATGCTCCACCGTACTCAAAACTCGAGCTTGCCGGTTTGCCTTCTTTGCACGCGCGCAACCAGTCGCCTTCGTGGCTGTTATTGACTCTCGGTATTGTCTTTTCAGGTCTTTTGTATTCGCGCATTTTTGTTTCAGGAACGATTCTTAATCCCCCGGCACCATGTGAACCGTGCAGCATACACCCTTTATCGCCAATAATAAAAGCACCGCTGCCGGGTATTTTTCGGCCCTTTTCCATTTCATCCGAAATCGGAGGAAGGAGCCTGCCATCATACCAGGTTAATTTGACGGGAGGTCTGTTACCACGAGCGGGGAATTCGTATCGAACAATTGAGGCCCTTGGAAAAGTTTCAGAGCTGACTTCCTTGCGCCAATGAGTCGAAGTGGCCTGAATGGTCTCCGGGGCGCCAAGATCCAACGCCCAAAACGCAGGATCGATTATATGACAGCCCATATCGCCCAAAGCGCCCGTTCCGAAATCAAGCCACGCCCTCCATTTCATCGGATGATATTCGGGATGATACGGCCTGTATGGAACCGGTCCCAGCCATAAGTCCCAATCAAGTGATTCCGGCACCGGAGGGGTATCTTTGGGTCTTGCCCTTACTGCAAAATCCGACCAGGGATCGCCTCCCACCGGCCTGTCCGTCCAGGCATACACCTGCGTCACATTTCCAATCGCACCGTCAGCAAGCCATTCTTTCAGTAAACGTATCTGCTCGGAGGAGTGCCCCTGATTACCCATTTGAGTCTGAACCTTATATCTGCGTGCGGCCTCTATTATCTTTCGGGCTTCATAAACGGTATGGGTCAAGGGTTTTTGGCAATATACGTGTTTTCCCAACTCCATTGCGGCCATTGTGATTACCGCATGAGTATGATCCGGTGTAGCAATGACAACGGCGTCGAAATCCTTTTGTTTGTCGAACATCACCCGGTAGTCTTTGTGCAGCTTTGCCTTCGGATATCTCTTGATGGTTTTTGCCGCATAATTGCTGTCAACATCGCACAACGCAACGATATTCTCATTTTCACACTGTCTCAGATTGCCGCCGCCCATACCGCCGACGCCAATGCCGGCTATATTAAGCTTTTCACTCGGCGGCGTATGCGCCGGACCGCCAAGCACATGCCGGGGAACGATTACAAACGCTGAGGCAACCGTTGCAGCCTTGAGAAATTCACGACGACCGATCTGTTTTTTGATTTTGCTAACTTTTGCCACGGAAAAATTCCTTCTATCTTATTTTTTGGGTATATTAACCAATTCATACTATAACTGATTATGGTGTCGGAGGATGAAGACGAATGTCATCAAAGTACATCATACCCGAGCCGCCAGCGACAGGATTACTTCTGTTGCCAAGGCCAAGAGTAATCGAATTGACATTGGCGAGGTTTACACCCTGGTCGGCAAAAGTCTGCAAATCGATATTCCATTCGGTCCAGGAAGATGCCAGCGCTGCATTCGGATTATCATTAGTGACCACCGCGCCGTCATTTATAACAACATACATCGGTTCTGCGGCGTTGGCTGAAGCACCTCGATACCAAATTGTCAGTGTGTTAACGCCTTTGACTGTCCAGTCACGAGAAGAAGTCAAGACAGAAGTCGCCTCGGATTTACCAACAGTGTTGTCATAAGCCATAGGCATCGACTGCAAACCGCTGTGGACAATGGTTTGCTCGGCAAATGGAGGATTAAGGTTTCCAACAACAGAACCGTTTGTAGCCGGGCTGTCGAATCCGTCTATCCAGGCCAGATATAACCTGTTACTCCCGGGGTCACCTTCATCAAGGTCATTATAGCTCTCAAAGTCATCTACGATGAGGAAGTTGGCCGTCGTGAAGCTCCATAATGGCCCTGTCCACGGGCTGTCGGCGTTTGCGTTATTTGCCTCATCAACACGCCAGTAATAAGTTGTGTTCCATTCGAGTTGTCCGGGGTCATAGCTCTCAGAACCGAAGTTTCCACTGGCTTTTAACTCCAGAGAGGCTGCATCTGCACCAAAATAGACTTCATGTGAAGCACCAAATCCCGGTGCCCATGTGAGAACAGGTGTTTGTGTTACATCCACAGCGCCGTTCAATGGGATTACGCTCTGGACGGCGCCTTCAGTAGTGAAGCTCCAGACATCGCCTTTATGCGTTTCGACAACATCGAATTCATCGACGCGCCAGTAGTAAGTTTTGGCCAATTGGAGCGGGCCGGGGTTGTAGGTCAATGTCCCTTGAGGCAGACCTCCGGCGGCATTGTTAACTTCGTCAAAGTTATCACCGAAATATATGGTGTGCAGCTTCGAACCGAAACCTCCCGTCCAGCTAAGTTCTGCATTCGTTTTTACAGAATCGGCACTATCAGCCGGGTCGGGATTGTATGCAGTCCTGGGAGGAATACTAAAGCTCCAGATGTCGCCTTTCCAGGGACTATTCGGCTCAGCTTCATTGACTGCGTCAATCCGCCAGTAGTAAGTCATGCCAGGGACAAGACCATCAGGATAAAGAAATCCAGGAAAGCCGACAGTAACAAGCATTGCGGTCTGATTGCCCTGGAACGTACTTTCGGCTCCGGCGTTCACATTGTCAAAATTATCGCCGATATACACATCGTGTGAGGTCGCTTTATCACCCGGCGACCATGAAAGGTTTGCCCAGGTATCCAAAACAAGAGCACCATCAGCGGGATTTGGATTCCTTGTTTTCGGGGGGCCATAGGAAAGCGTTACGTCATCAAATGTGACCCAGGCATCACCCTGAAGTTTTATACCGATCTTTTTGCCGGCATCGGCGGCGGTGGCGGTATATACACAGGAAACCTGCTGCCAGGAGAACACCGGTGCGCTGCCGCTTGCCTGAGTCAGCTCGTTTGTATAATCTTCCCCTGTAAAATAAAGCCACCAGCCATGGTCGTAGCCGCTCCAGCCTGATCCTACCCAGACACTTAAGGTATATGTTTTGCCTTCAATAAACGTCTCGTCAAGAATCTGGTAGATATAGTCATTGTCGGTTTCATAGTACCCGTACACTTTGTTGTTGCCATTGAAGGCCAGCCACACCCCGTAATAATTCCAACCAATCCAGGCACCGCCGGTGCCTGCAACACTTTTCCAGGCAGTAATAGTGTCGTCAGCAAGATAGAACCAATCAACCTCATCATTTAAGACGTGGTCTTCAAAGCCCGCATCCGGCACAAAGATATCCCGTTGGCCAGCCGTAACAGGCGAGAGGGGCAGACACAACGCCACAATAAATCCCACTATTACGAAAATTAATGACTTCTTCATTGCGGTACCTCCTAAGAATTGAATT